>OMDJ01000549.1_pt1 | contig 24051 bp, 19 predicted proteins | sample 1645211 | NCBI WGS metagenome assembly OMDJ01 (sample SAMEA103958142, study PRJEB25191) | human gut metagenome | biome: human-associated habitat [ENVO:00009003]; feature: intestine environment [ENVO:2100002]; material: feces | place: Germany | collected 2013/2015 | reverse complement strand
CGGGGTAGGGCTTTTAATTAATACTTTCTTGTAAAGGAAGTATTTATTTTTTCGAAGATTAAGCTGGGTTTATCTAAATCATCGAAATGTTTGCAAAGCTCAATAATTTCGTCCTGTACGTTGGCCGGAATAATGCCGTCAGTCATGGCTTGGAATTTAAGCGCGACGCCGTCCCAGGAAAGTGTGTTTTCCGGGTCTCCCGTTGGATTCCAGATCTGGGCATGGAGTTCCTGTCCGTCGTCGGTGACGGCTTCAATGCGGCAGGGCCAATTGCGCGGCACGCAGGCATTGATTTCGGTGTCTTCCACCACTTCAATGCGATGTTCAAGAGCCTTCACATCGGCTTCATTCACGGATTGATCCGAGAAGGATGTTTCAGTAGGCACGCCTCTTAAGAGCGTGGAGGCGACGCAGTAAGCCAAACTGAACTTGGCTTGACGGCCGGTCGCTGGCGAACGGGTGCCCGCCACGGTGTTGGCCGTTGTGTAGGTCAGCAGACGAATGGTCTTTAAGCCGCGGCCGGCAGCTTGCCGGCGAATATCGAGTGCTGCGTCAATCGCAGAATGGGTGTGCCGGCAGCACGGATAGGGCTTGAAGGAAATCAGCCCGGCACGCCATTTTTCGCCGAAGTCTTTGAAGAGGTCATAGCACACTTCCTGACGGGCATAACCGGCAAAGAACCCCTGTTTGCCTTCCAGAATGTGGGTTGCACCGCTAAAGCCGTTTTTGGCAAGCATGGCAACCAGGATGCCGTTGCCGGCAGCCGCTCCTGTATGCAGGAATTTGCTCATGCCGCCGTCGGGCAGGAACTGCCACAAGCCCGCTGACATTGTGCCGGCGTTGCCTAATGCCCAGTTGAGCTGAATGGCATCGAGATCGAGCAGTTTGCCGGCAGCCATCGCGGCGCCGAACACGCCCGTGGTCGCTGTCGTATGAAAGATTTTGTAGTGAGCAGGCGTGATGGCGGCACCGATGCGGAGCATGATTTCAAAACCGCATACGGCTGCGAGCAGTACGTCTTTACCTTGTTTGCCGGCGAATTCAGCTGCAGCAAAGGCAGCGGCTAAATTCGGGGTAGCGGGATGGCTGATGCTGTCACGGTCAACATCGTCCATTTCCAGAATATGGCCGAAGTAAGCGTTTGACATGGCGGCCAGCACAACGTTTCGGCGGCCGCAATCAATGGACGTCGCTTGAGAATTGCCGCCGAGCACGTCAGCCACGACTTTGATCGGTTGGGAAGAGCGATCTGCAGCACCCCCGACAGCGCAGCCGATCCAATCCAGGGTGTCGCGCTTCATGGTGTCAATGACAGCAGCTGGAATATCCGCATACTGAAGGTCTGCAACAAAATCTGCGCAAGCTTTGGAGGGGGACCAGATTTGATTAGTCATAGCAATCCTCAAAAAAAGAGGGGGAAAAACACGACAAAGCGGCTTTTCCCCCTTCACTCATCATCAACTACGAAGGATGAATTTCATCAATTCGGAAAGACTACTTGGTCGCTAGGATTTCTTTTTCGACCTTCTGTGCGTAGTCACGTACCTTGTCATAGCGGCTGTTGCCGTGCGAGTCCATGGTGACGAGGAACGGTCCGAAATGCTTTGCCTGAAGCGGCCACATGGCCTCCGGCATGCCGTGCTCAAACCAGTGAGGCTCTTTCGTGCCGACAATGCCTGTTGCCAGGACAACTGCACAGCCCGGACAGGCCTGAACGTAAACCTGCTTATATTTCTGCAGCGCAGCCTTGGTACCATCGCCCATGCCGCCCTTGCCGATGATGACCTTGACGCCTTGCTGGCCCACAAAGTCGGCATGCGGTTCCATACGAATAGAGGTCGTCGGTCCAATGACGCTCAGGTACCACTTCCCCTGAGCATCCTTTTTCATGACTGGACCGGCATGAAAAATCGCACCGCCGCGAAGGTCTTCGGGGAAAGGCTTGCCGGCGTCGGCGAGCTCGCGAAGCTTCAGGTGAGCAATGTCTCGGGCAGTGCTCACCTGTCCATTCAAATAAATAATGTCGCCGACTTGGAGTTTTTCAACTGTTGCATCATCAAGGGGCAGCGTCAGTTCGTATACGGCCATTGTTATTCTCCTGCTTGAAAGAGCTGTTCAGTGCGGCCGTCGGGGTAGAAACGGATACCGAAGCGACGAGCAACCCAGCAATGGAAGTTGATGACAACCGGGCAAATGGCGGTGTGGGTGGCAGCCCAGCCAATCTTCACCGCCAGAGCGGTTGTATCGCCGCCGATACCAGCGGGACCGTTCTGGAGCTTGTTGATGTCTGCGAGGAGTTCCTGTTCAAGTTCATCAAAGAGCGGATCAGGGTTGTGATCGAGCCAGTTGCGGGTCGAAATGGCTTCACGAGAGAGCTTTGCCGCCACGTCCATTTGTCCGCCCAGGCCAATGCCGATTGAGAACGGCGGGCAGGGATAGCCGCGAGCACCCATGAATCCGTTGGAGCCGCAGATCGTGTCGAGCACCAATTGCTTGAGACCCTTGTAGTTCTTGCCCAAGGTGGCTGGGGTCAAAATCTTGGCAACGTTCGGGAGCTCAGCACCGCAGCCCTTCGCGCTGACGATGATTTCGCAGTAAGGCAGATCCTTCTCATAGCGCAGTTCGTAATTCGGAACGCCGCGTCCGGAGGAGTCGCCCGGATTGTGGCGGGTCAGCGGATGAACAATTGAGGGACGGATGTAGCCGACTGGGTAATGTTTCCCATCAAGTTCGTGAGGTTAGGCTGCATCGCCTCACCCCAGCGAATCCAAACAGAAGGGAAACCGGGAGACTGGCAAACGGGTTTGTCCATTTGACCGGCGAGCTCAACATTCTTGAGCATTGTTTCCAAAAAGGTTTTTGCCTCAGGGTTGGTCTCTTTCGCCGCCGCGCGCTTCATCAAGTAGAGTTTGCATTTAACGGCAAGGATTGCGAAACGTGGGTTTGCCGCGCAGTTAACGGGTTTTAGAGAGGTTGGGTCCTTCTCGATGACTAAAATCAGTCACTAACTTCAAATGAGTAGATATAAACCCTAATAAATATATATTTGAACAACTTATTTATTTAAATGAATTCATTTATTATTTGAGGTGAAAGTTTAGATCTCTGCCCGATTTACATTCCGTTGCGTACCAATGTCAACAAACTTAAGACCATTGTGTAAATCTCTTCCGTGGGTGTAATCCCCATATCAAATATTCTTTTCTTTTACCCCGGAGGTACAAGGCACTACGCACAAAGGATGGCTAATTCATTATCATTGTCCGCGCTAAGTGAAGGCATTGCGGTCTCCGCCATCATCCGGTTCCATCTTTGGGACTGAGAGAGATTCCCTGTTGTCTTCATGAACCAATTTTCGATTGCCTCTTACAGGAAGAGAAAGGAGAACACCATGGATCAGTTCCGCATTGAGAAAGACTCGATGGGCGAAGTGAAGGTTCCGAACGAGAAGTACTGGGGCGCTCAGACCGAGCGCAGCTATGAGAACTTCAAAATCGGCATTGAAAAGATGCCGGTGCAGATCGTTCGCGCGTTTGCGCTCCTGAAAGGTGCTTGTGCCGAAGCCAACCGTGCTTTCGGCAAGTTAGACGACCGCCGTGCCGACGCCATCATTCAGGCGACGGACGAGGCCTTTGAGGGCAAGCTTGACGGCAATTTCCCGCTCGTCGTCTGGCAGACGGGCTCGGGCACGCAGTCGAACATGAATATGAACGAAGTGTTCGCCAACCGCGCCATCGAGATTCTCGGCGGCAATTTCCGTGACAAGAAGGATCTGCCCAAGGACCAGTTGGTGCATCCGAACGATCATGTGAATATGTCGCAGTCGTCGAATGACACTTTCCCGTCGGCCCTCTCGATCATGGCCGTTGTGGAGACCACCAACTACCTCCTGCCGCGTTTGGAAGAGCTCGAAAAGGCGCTCTACGCCAAGAGCGAAGAATTCAAGGATCTCATTAAGTCCGGTCGTACGCACCTGCAGGACGCTACGCCGCTCACGCTCGGTCAGGAATTCTCGGGTTACGCTTCGATGCTCACGCACAGCCGTGAAAATCTCGTTGCTGCGCTTGAACCCTGCCGTGAACTCGCTATCGGCGGTACGGCTGTCGGCACCGGCATCAATGCGCCCGAAGGCTTTGGCGCCAAGGTTGCGGAATGCCTCACGAAGAAGACGGGTCTTACCTTTAAGGATGCGCCCAACAAGTTCCACGCCCTCACGAGCCATGACGCAGTCTGCTTCCTTGAAGGCGCACTTGCGGGTCTTGCTGCTGACCTCATGAAGATCGCCAACGATATTCGCTGGCTCGCTTCCGGCCCCCGCTGCGGTCTCGGCGAAATCAATATCCCGGCAAATGAACCGGGTTCGTCCATCATGCCGGGCAAGGTCAACCCGACGCAGTGCGAAGCTGTAACGATGGTGGCCGTGCAGGTGATGGGCAATGCTGCAGCGATTAATTTCGCCGCAAGCCAGGGCAACTTTGAACTTAACGTCTTCAAGCCGGTTATTGCTTACAACCTCATCCAGTCGATCCGCAACCTCGCGGACGTCATGAAGTCGTTTGAGGTCCACTGCGTCGTCGGCATCACGGCCAACGAACAGCGTCTGCATGACCTGATGACCCGTTCGCTCATGCTCGTGACAGCGCTTTCGCCGCTCGTGGGCTACGATAATGCTGCGAAGATCGCCAAGTACGCACATGCTCACGACATGAGCCTGAAGGAAGCGGCGCTTGACCTCAAGCTCTGCACGGCTGAGCAGTTTGATCAGTACGTTGATCCGTCGAAGATGATTCATCCGACGCCGGTCTGCTGCAAGAAGTGCTGCAACAAGTAAGGTGCTTCTTTGATGTGAGGATGGTCTTTTGCGGCTGACGTCCTAAAAGATCATTCAACACACAAAGCAAACCGAACTCCCGGAAAACTATCTGCTGTAAGAGCAGGTAGTTTTCGGGAGTTTTTTATTGTCTTCAATAAATGAAAAGCATAATAAACTTTCGCCGCAGTTTGAAAAGGCTTCCGTTTTATTGTCATTTTTCACAGTTCGTCTGCAGGAATTTTGTCAGTATCCATTGCTCGAGCGCTCAGGGCTGCGAGGCGCCTATGGAGAGCTGCGGGTGCTCGATGAACGCAAAGACGACGGCCTGCATTGCCGGCATTCCACGCCTGCATATCCTGGGTGGATGCTGGCTTCCACTGCTTCACTCAGTCAGGAAGCCGCGCGCGCGATAACTGCGGTGCTGCTCACCAAACCAGCTAATGCCTGGGGGCAGCATTGGACGGTGTCGCCCAATGTGGAGGCCTATGATGACCTCTTTCGCACGCTCCAGATCGGCCCTTACGCATATCTGCGTCAATGGACGTTGGCGCGCATTTGGTCTGAGTGGAAGGCCGCCATCATCATTGTCCTGATTTCCATCGTTGGCCTTTGCGTGCACGGCTTTGTGCTGGAGAAGCTCGTCGGGCTGCGCACGAGGGAACTCAAAGAAGCTTGGAAAAAACAGCAGGAGACGGAGCGCGAGGCGCGTGAAGCTTCGGCACGCTTAGAGTCACTGCAGCGTGCTGGAGCAGTTGGGCAGATTTCCTCCATTGTGGCGCATGAGATGAAGCAGCCTTTGGGGGTCATTCAGAATCTTTCAAGAGGGACGCTGCGTCTCATTGAAGATGAACCTGAAACGCTCGATGAAGTCGCTCAGGCAGTGGAGTCGATTAACGACGAAGCCGTGCGCGCGGCGCAGATTATTGATCGCGTACGCAGCTGGAGCCAAGGCAGAGTCAATCGACAGGTGCTTGAGGCGGACCAGGGGGTTAAAAGGGCGGTGCAGAGCTTCATGCTGACGAATAGAAGCCGGGGCATTTCGATCCGTACGGGCGTGCTTCAATCGGCAAAGGTCTGGATGGATCCGCTTGAACTCGAGCTCATTGTCGTGAATTTGCTCTCCAATGCAGCCGAAGCAGCACGCAAGTCTGATCACCCGACGGTAATGATTGACCTGCAAACTGCCCGTGAATCATTGCCCGGAGATGTCGCGGCGGTGGTCCTGACGATCACCGACAATGGTCCGGCACTTTCAGATCAAACGTTTGCAGCATTAGGATGTACTGCGCTCCAAACGACACGAGAGGGCGGTTTGGGGCTTGGTCTCATGATTGTCAGAACGCTTGCGGAAAATAATGTCGGCCGCCTGACGTTTGAGCGTCTTGCGCCTCACGGGCTTGCCGTGCATGTGACGCTGCCGGTTTGGATGCCTGAAATTAAAAAGGCTGACATTGATTTGAGGGAAAAGACAAGGGCGGCTGATGATTCAAAGGACCCCTCATCACACTCCGCACTTTGAGCGCGTAAAAATACTTTTTAATGCAGCTCGCGAGGACGCTGAATGAATTTCGACAAAACCACCACCGCAGAAACCCCTTTAATTCGTATTGTTGACGATGAGGAGCGCATGCGTGAATCGCTCGCTTTCATGCTCAAACATGAAGGTTTCGAATGCTGCGTCTATCCGACTGCCGAGTCCTTTCTCAAAGGGGATACGCCTTCTCGGCCGGGATGTCTGCTGCTCGATGTTCAGATGGACGGCATGACAGGGCTGGAACTGCAGGAAGAGATGATCCGGCGAGGCATTACGCTGCCGATTGTTTTTCTTTCTGCACACGGCGACCTTGATATGGCGGTGGATGCCATGCGCCGCGGGGCATGTGCGTTTATTCAAAAAACTGCCGATCGAGCGCGGCTGCTGCAGGCGATTGTCGACGCCATGGCTAAATCTCGTGGTGCCGTAGGCGATAGTACGCCCGGAGCGCTGGTTGCCGCGTGGAATACGCTTACTGATCGAGAAAAGGAAGTGGCAAAGCTGGTGGCTGAAGGACTTCTCAACCGAGAAGTGGGGGAACGCCTTGGCGGCATTGCTGTGAAGACGGTGCAGGTGCACCGAAGCGAAGCCTGCAGCAAGCTTGGCGTTAAAGGTGCTGCAGGTCTCGCTCAGGCTGTTCGGGCTGTTGAAATGGCTTTAAAGGTGAGGCAAACACCATGAAGAGCAAGCATGATGTCCGGGCTCAGCAGTCTCGTCGTCGTTTTTTGGTGGATACAGCGCTCGGTGCTGCCGGTCTAGGCCTGGGGGCCGCAGGTATGGAGTCTGCACAGGCTCGGACAAAGTGGGAGAAGATGATTAAGGGGCTTCAAACAGTCACTACCGATGTATTGATTGTCGGCTCCGGCGCAGCCGGAACAGCGGCTGCCATCGAAGCGCGCCGATCCGGCGCATCCGTTCTGGTCATTGAGAAAATGGGCAGCTTGGGCGGAAGTTCCATCATTTCTCGCGGTGCTCTGGCCGTACCAAGGTCGCCCATGCAGCGAGCTATGGGGATTGATGACTCACCCGAGCACTTTGCGGATGATCTGATGTCATCAGCTTACTGCGGGCATCCGGGAAGAATTGAATGTTTGGCGCTGGAAGCACTGCCGACTTTTGAGTGGCTTACCAATGAAATCGGCGTTCGTTGGGTAATGGATGCCGTCGGTTCAGAAATCGAACAGTCTGTGCCGAGATCCGCCATTGTGGCGGGCGACGGTGCGGCGGCATTGATGATGCCGCTTTTGGACCGAGCACGGACATTGGATGCTGAGTTTGAGGTCAATGAAAAACTCCTGCATCTCATTACACGAGAAACTTATGACGGCGTTGCGGTGACGGGAGCCGTAGTGGAAAACACACGCACCGGTCTGCGCCGCTGCATCAATGTTCGCCGCGGCGTTGTGTTGGCGGCCGGCGGTTTTGCGGCCGATGCTCCTTTCCGGCAGCGTTATAACCAGCGTCTCTCTGAACATGTTGGTACCGCAACGCAGCCAGGGAGCACGAGCGAGGTGCTCCGAGAGGCAGCCCGCATCGGCGCTTGGCTGGTTCATTTGCAGTACATCACCTGCATTCCGGATGCCAATCCTGTAGAAAAAGGATGGGGAACAAGCTGGCAGTTCAGCCGCTGGTGCGCCGGGGCGCAGGGACTTTGGGTTGAGCGGCAGACGGGGCGTCGATTCGTCAATGAAATGTCGAGCACGGCGGAACGTACGAATGGCGTCTTTGACGTACTCAATGCCGATCGGGATGTTGTCGCTATCGCCGATGCCCGTGCCGTTCGGCATCCGGGATCCATGGTCTTTACCGCGTCCGATGTTGAACTCCTGGTTTCCCGCGGATTCGTACAGAAATATGAAACGCTTGCGCTTTTGGCTCAAGCCTGCGGCATCCCCTTATCCAATCTGAAGGTCGAAGTGGAACTCTACAATCGAGCGATAACGGCAGCTCGCGAAGGCCGAACTGCAGGCAGTTTCACAGACCGACTGGGACGTCCTATCGCTCCGGAGGCCGAACTCATGGAGGAGGGGCCTTGGTATTGTGCACCGCTTCTTGCGAAGGTTTTAATGTGCAGCGGCGGATTGGCAATTGATTTGAAATCCCGTGTGCTCTCCGTGGTGGATGATCGGCCTATTCCCGGGCTTTTCGCGGCTGGTGAAATTACGGGCGGTCTCAACGGCAAGGGCGATGCCGGCGCCTGCGGCCTGATGGACGCCATTGTTTTCAGACGTATTGCCGGACGAGAGGCCGCACGGATTCCCAAAGATTATTCGGATTGGCGGGAGATGAATCCGCTGGTCTTTCATCAACTTATTGATATGGAAAGGTTATGGACATCGTCTGCCACATGATCACATCGCTTGACGGCTGCATTTTGCTCGAGCGTTGGAGCAAACCCGCAGAACGCGTCGACTTCACTCAGGTTTATGAGGCAACGGCTAAGCGGCTTCAGGGGGACGGCTGGATGGTCGGACGCATCACGATGGCTGAATACGGTCAAGGCGTTGTGGAAGGGGAACCTGCCGGTATGCGGGGGAGAGGAGAAAGCGTGCCGCGTGCTTATGTGGGCGATCGTCAGGATCGGCCGCTCGCAGTGGTATTTGATCCCAAGGGACGTCTGCAGTTTTCAAAGAACGGCCTGCCGACCGGCGAACATGTGGTGGCTGTCCTCGATCCGAAAATCGATGAAGCACATCTTGCACGGTTGCGCCGTGCGGGTGTTTCGTACGTTTTCCAAGGCGACGGTGCGGAATGCACTGAACGCGAAAAACTTTCGGCAGCGCTTGTTGCGCTCGAAGAAACCTTTGGCGTGAAACGGCTGCTTCTTGAGGGCGGCGGTGTCCTCAACGGCAGCTTTTTAGCCGCCGGTCTTATCAAAGAAATTTCGGTGCTGGTCTGCCCGACGGTGGACGGTCGTTCGGAGAGCGCAAAACTCTTTTCTTGGGCGGGCAGTGAAGAGCTCTCGCCTGCTGAGGGTGTCCGGCTGAAGCTTTTGGAAGCAGAACCGTTGGCGAACGGCGTCGTGTGGCTGCATTATCTCAATACGCTTGCGTGACGGACTGATGACTTAGCCAAACAGGCCGCAGTCCAGCTGAACCAGAACTGCGGCCGTTTTGTGAGGGCGCTTGCGCGTTCAGCGCAAAGCGTCAAAGGCTTGAAGGACTATTTGAGATCAGCCTCCAGGAAATTGAAGCCGCCGTCCTTGAGCGAATAAAAGCCCGTCAGGTTTGCAGAACGGGCAGAAATCCCCTGATCGACCACCAGGAACACCCATGGCGCGTCCTTCCAGATGAGTTCCTGAGCCTCATCATAGATTTTGGTCTTTTCGGCGCGGTCCGTTGTCTTCAGCGCGGCCGTGAGCAGGCTGTCGAGCTTCGGATTGCTGTAATAGGCGTAGTTGGAATTGGCGGGCGGAAAGCTCGAGGTGGCAAGCAGGGGTCGAAGCACCCAATCGAGCTCTCCGGTAGATGCCGACCATCCCCAGCAGAACATCTGTGAGGTGCTCTTTTCGGGCCCCACAGACTGCACGAGCGTGACGCGCTGGCCGGCCTCAAGCGCACGAACCTGCAGCTTAACCCCAATGCGGGCATACTGCTGTTGCAGGAACTGGAGCATCTTTTGGTTGGCGCTCGAATTGCTTGCTGCCCAAAGAGTGGCGGTAAAGCCGTTAGGATAGCCTGCGGCGGTCAGAAGTTCTTTGGCTTTTTTGGGATCGTACGGCCATTCGCCAAACTGCTTGGCGTAGTCAATACCTTCCGGAGCAACGCCAGTTGCCGGGGCGGAGAAGCCCTTGTAGAGCACCTTTACCATGGCGTGCTTGTCAAGACCGTAGTTCAGTGCCTGACGAACGCGCAGGTCGTTGAAGGGCTTCTTGGTGTTGTTGAGGTAGATCTGACGCTGCACGATCGAAGGTGCTGCATCCACGACGATATTAGGCGTTTCTTTCAAACGCTCAACATGCTCGGGCGGCACGACGTCGACAAACTGGGCTTCACCGGTGCGCAGCATGGCAACGCGCGTGGCATCTTCAAGTACTGGACGGAAACTGATGGAATCGAGCTTGGGCAGCCCCTTTTGCCAATAGCTGGGGTTCTTCTTCACGACCAAGTACTCGGCGGGATTGTATTTCTCGAGTACGTAGGGACCTGTGCCGCAGGGGTTAAAGGCCACTTCTTTTTTGGAAAGTGCGAGCGTCTTCGGACAAATCATGACACCCGACGGGTGAGCGAGCTGGTTGATGAAGGCCGAGAACGCTTCCTTCAGGTGAAATTTAACGGTTGCATCATCAACCACTTCCACCGACTCAATATTGCGGTAGAGCTGATAGCGGGTGAGGTGGTTTTCCGGATTGGTGACACGGTCAAAGTTCGCCTTAACCGCAGCCGCATTGAAGGGTTCTCCGTCAGAGAACTTAATGCCTTGCTTGAGTTTGATCGTGTATTCGAGACCGTCTTTGCTCACGTCGTAGCTTTCGGCGAGAACATTGACAAGCTTCATGTCTTTGTCAAATCCAAAGAGGCCTTCATAGAAGGACTTGGCTACGTTCTGCGACAGCGTATCACTCGCATCATAAGGATCGAGCGTGGTGAAGGCCGAGTAGACGGCAACTGTCAGATCTTTGGCGACAACGGCCTGAGCGGACAAAGCAGCTGCACCGACGAGCGCAAACGCGAGGGCAGTATACTGTTTTCGATTCATAGATCTTCCTCTTTAGCTTTTGTATGAATCTCGGACCGACGTACGGCCGTTGATATCAGTCTCACAATAGTTCGAAACAGACATTCAAGTATGAAAAAAATGCCCCGAGCGCGAAATGCGTTCGGGGCAGGACAAGAGCTCTTGGGATTAAGACCTAGATTTATTCATGCTTGGTGGTTTCCACCTGCACGAGATGCTCTTGCGCGGTGTTGTCGACCGGAGTCTCCACTTTGCGGCCAGCCGCAGCCTGCGGTGCGTAGTCGACGGGCTTCACGAGCTCGGGGCGGGTGTGAACCTGCTCGAGCGGGCCTTCATCTTCCACGACGGCTGAAGCGGCTACGGCACGTCCCGGCTGGATAACCGGCACATAACCGGTGGCAGCTGAGGGTACCTTGGTTTCTACCTGCTGCAGACCTGCGGCAGAGAGATTGGCAGCGAGCCCCTCACCGACGGCCGGTGTGTCCGCATCAACTTTCGCTTCATGAGCTTCGTAGGCTTGAGTCACTTCAACCGTTTCGACGGCCTCGGCAGGTTCGGCCGCTTCAATGGCTTCAATGACAGCCTTCGTCTCTTCGATCGGCTTCGTCGGCTGAACCTTGGTTTCCACCTGTTCCAGAATTTCGACCGGAACCTGCGGAAGCGCTTCCGCCCTCACGACAGGCACGGGGGCAGGCGTGACAACGGCAGGAACTTCAGCAGGAGCAGCTTTCGTCGGAACCTTCGTTTCGATCTGAACGAGCGTTTCTGCGGGCTCAATACTCGAAGCGGATGCTTCGGGCTGAACCTCGGTCTTCACTGTTTCTGCGCGAGGCTTGCGGCTGCGGCGGGGACGAGCGGGTTTCTTTTCTGGTGCGGCTTCATCCGCTGCGGGGACAGCATCTGCAAAGGCGCCGTGAACTGCTTCAGAAACAGCATTGGGCTTCGTTTCAATCTGCACGAGCGCTTCCGGAGCCGGCGTCCAGGTCGGCTGAGCAGCTTCAGCAAAAGCCTGAGCGGCATCAGCCGATTTCGGCGCTTCCGTTTCGGCGGCTGCATCCGAGCCTTCAGCGGCTTCGCCTTCTCCGCGGCTGCCGCGGGGGCGGCGGCGGGGGCGGCGGCGACGCGAACCATCGGCAGCATCGCTCTCGGCAGCTTCATCTGCTTCAGGCGTCTCCAGGCCTTCCTGACTATCGGCAGCTTCAGTCTTCTGGACTTCGGGAACTGCAGCTTCCGGAGCTTCAGCAGTGGGCGCTTCGGGCGCTTCGGATGTTTCGGGCGTTTCCGGAGCGGCCGCTGTTTCAGTCGTTTCATCGGCAGGGCGGCGGCGCTGACGACGGCGGCGGGAGCGGCGCTCTTCATCCTGAGGCTGCTGGGCGGCAGGGGCTTCAGCCTGTACCGCTTCAGTCACCACAGCATCCACATCCTGACTCGGAGCTGCTTCGGCAGCGGCAAGTTCCGGGTCGACGGCAGGCTGCGTCAGGGTGAGTTTTTCCGGCGTGACATCCGTCGACTGCTGCTGAGCCGACTTGCGGCTGCGGCGGCGGTCTTCGCGATCCTGCCGATCGGTACGTTCGACGCGTTCGGTACGTTCAGTCCGTTCTGCACGCTCCGGGCGCTGGCGGCGCGTACGTTCCTGACGTTCCGTCTTCTCAGTCTTCTCTGCAGCTTCCTGTCGTTCCAAACGATCCGTGCGTTCGAGTCGTTCTCCGCGAGCAGCACGGCGGCGGTCGCCGCGTTCCTGACGGTCACCGCGAGCGCCGCGTGCACGGCGCCGTTCGTCGGCTCGGCCGTCACGATCCTTTTTCTGCGAAGACTTATTCGTCTTGGCTGATTTTTCGCTCTGTTCGGCTTTGTTGTCACTCGTGCCGAGGAAGAATCCGATGATGCGCTTAAAGAGCGACTTCTTCGGTTCAACGGGCTGGAGCTGCTTCACACGGCCGGCATTTGCCTTTTGTTCGGCTTTCTTGCTTTCTGCAGTCTGCACCGGCGCAGGATCGCGTTCAATCAAATTCTTAATGACCGGGACCTGCTTGGGGCGAAGCGGTTTTTCTTCCTGAGACTTCTGCGCATACGGGTCGTCAGCGACCGTCTCAATGGTTTCTGCCAGTTTGAAGCTCGGTTCCTGCACTTCGAGGCGCTCGTCGTCCTGACGGATGCGCTCAATGTGATAGTGCGGCGTTTCCAGGCTGGTATTCGGCACCAGCACGATGGGCACACGGTGCCGTGCTTCGAGTTTGGTGATGTCGTTGCGTTTTTCATTCAAAAGGAATGTCGCAACGTCAACAGGCACCTGAGCACGGACAGAACCCGTGCCTTCCTTCATCGCTTCTTCCTGCAGAATGCGGAGCACTTGAATGGCGCAGGATTCCGTATCTCGAATGACGCCTACGCCGTTGCAGCGCGGGCAGGTGATGTGGCTGCCTTCCGAGAGGGAAGGACGCAGACGCTGACGCGAAAGCTCCATCAAGCCGAAACGGCTGATTTTGGCCGTCTGTACGCGAGCGCGGTCATAGCGGATGGCATCTTTGAGACGCTGCTCCACGGCACGCTGGTTCTTCGCTTCAGCCATGTCGATGAAGTCGATCACGATCAGACCGCCCAGGTCGCGCAGACGCATCTGGCGGGCCACTTCGTCGGCAGCTTCACAATTGGTCTTGAAGGCCGTTTCTTCAATATCCGCGCCGCGGGTTGCACGGGCAGAGTTCACGTCAATGGCGACGAGCGCTTCAGTGTGGTCAATCACAATAGCGCCGCCGGACGGCAGCGGCACCGTGCGGGAATAGGCTGTTTCGATCTGCTGCTCAATCTGAAAGCGTGTGAAGAGCGGGATGTCATCGCGGTAGCGCTTGACGCGGTCAACCATATCGGGCATGACGTGCGCCATGAACTGACGAGCCTGTTCGTAGATATCGTCTGTATCGACCAGAATTTCGCCGATCTCAGGCTGGAAGTAATCACGAATGGCACGAACAACAAGGTTCGATTCTTCAACAATCAAGAAAGGTGCGGGGTTGGCGCGCTTGCCTTTCTTGCCGTTGATCTGAGCTTCCGGCAGCAGCTTGGTATGGCCGTTTTCAGTCGGATATTCGTAGACCGGACGAGCTGCGTCAGTAATGGCTTCCCAGAGTTTGAGCAGATAGTTGAGATCCCACTGAAGCTCTTCGGTCGTGCGGCCGATGCCGGCAGTACGGGCAATGGTCGACATGCCGTTAGGAAGCTTGAGGCGATCCATCGCTTCCCGAAGTTCCTGACGTTCTTCGCCCTCAATGCGGCGGGAGACACCGCCGGCACGCGGGTTGTTCGGCATAATCACCAAATAACTACCAGCAAGGGAAACAAAAGTGGTTAAGGCTGCGCCTTTATTGCCGCGCTCTTCCTTTTCGACCTGAACGATCAGCTCTTGGCCTTCATGAATCGCTTCCTTAATGGTTGCAAGGCGAACATCCACACCTTCAGCAAAGTAGCTCCGGGAGATCTCCTTGAACGGAAGGAAGCCGTGGCGTTCTTCGCCGTAATCGATGAAACACGCTTCAAGCGAGGGCTCGATACGGGTTACAACGCCCATGTAAATGTTGGACTTGCGGGCTTCTCGGCCGGCAGTTTCAATATCGATGTCGATGAGCTTCTGGCCATCGACGATGCCAACGCGGGTTTCTTCCGGATGCGTGGCGTTAAAAAGCATGCGCTTCATGAGGTGCAAACTCCCTGCGGTGAGCTGGAGCCGTGGTCCTCGAAGTCTTCGCTGCGACCAGAGCCGCAAAGACGTTTTCCGCTTCTCGTTCAGGGACCTAATGAAGGCGTGCCTGCCGGAGGAGCGTGTTCGCGAAGCGCTTCATCTTCTGGGGAGTTCAATGGCGCTGGGATGCGCCGATGAAGAGGCTGAGCGAGTTTGAAGCTTTCGCTCGGCCCGCAGTACTCTCCAAATGAGGAGCACACTGCGCCGCCGTCCGGCAGATGTGCTGCACACTTCGCTCATCAAGGTTAGACGAGCAGGTGCTTTGGGGAGAGTCACGGCTTCGCGCAGAAAGACCGTCAAGCCGCATGGTTTGAAGCTTGTCGGTTCCGGCGCCAAGGGCTCAATCCCTCACGGTCTGCCGGCAGTCAACTTTTAGTCCGTCCGCTCCCTGACGATTCGCGGGAACGCCTTCAGCCGCGCTGCAGCGGGAGTCGAATCAAGCGTCTCCTTATGGCTGCGCGCCTTTAAGCACTTCATTTCGGCGGATGAGTATTCATACAGAGTGGGTTCCTGATCTCAGGGCACTTCTATTCCAACCCGTCGGCTGACGACGGGAAGTCTTGAGGCCAAGTGAAAGCACTTTGGAAATCATTAAAGACGGCCATTTGCAGTCAACGTGCATCATCATCCGCAGAAACGCCGCGCTGATAATGCGGCATTTACTGCAGAGATCCGCCGCGGAGCTCGACCGCATGGCGTACACACGGGAGCTGCCTATTCGTCGAGCCGTCTCCGTAAGAGAGGGAGCCCGCGAAAGCGGCGGATGCATTCTGCACGCTGCAAAAGGCTGCTTCAGGCGTTTCCGATGCTTTCTCAGAGCTTCAAAATACCGCCGAGCATCGTTGGGTGCTGAGCGGGAGAAGGCGTAAGACGGAAGTCTTCCTGCTGAACATCTCGCAGTCCTTCCGCGTGAAGCCTCTTACAAGCGCACGTCGCAAGGGGAACGCTCGCAGAGCGATCCGAGGACGGCGGGAGGCGTCATCGCGTCCGAAAGGGAAGCGGATGGCGAACAAAAAACTTTTGCCTTTGCAGCTTCGGTCGATGCGAATCCCGGAGGGTTTTGAATCGGCCTGCAGCTGAAGAACGCCGCCTTCTGCCGCACTGAGGCTGCTGAGGGGTTCATAAACCCTCTGCAGCAGGCTGCGTGCCGGCAGAATGGCGTCGTCCGTTAAATTTTCATCACCCGACGAGCCGATAACCTCAGCCCAGCAGAGATTCGGTGCTTCCACAAAGCGTGTCCGAATGCTGAGTTTTGGCTGCCGTCTCGACGGTCCAAATTCAATCCAAACATGAGAAAATTACGTTTTGCGCGCTTTTTTTGGAAATGCCCATCGAAAGCGCAGCGACACGTCTCATGTCAATCCACACCGATCGTCTCCTGAGAGTCGTATCGGCGATAAGCGGAAATTATATCGAATGTCAATCAGTCTCATTGGGGAAATCACACCAACACCGTCAGCTGAATTGAAGACGGTGCCTGCTGATCGTGTGTCCTACGTGCTGATCGGCGAGGATGCAGACGGTCAGCGCTTAGACAATTTTTTGTTTCGTATTGCTAAAGGCGTTCCCAAAGGACATGTTTACCGCGTGATTCGTGCCGGGGAAGTGCGCGTCTCCAAAAAGCGCGCCAAAGCCGAAACCAAACTCATGTTGGGCGATGTTGTGCGGATTCCGCCGATGCGCGTTGCGCAAAAACCAGCGGGCACGCCGCCGGCTGCGCCGCTCGCTGAAGGCGTGCTCCCCGTACTTTACGAGGACCGGCATATCCTTATCGTGCTCAAACCCGCCGGCATTGCAGCTCACGGCGGTTCGGGCATTTCATATGGACTGATTGAACGCCTTCGCGCTACCCGTCCTGAAGAGCCGATGCTTGAACTGTGTCATCGCCTCGATAAGGAAACGAGCGGCGCAATTGTGATTGCCAAGACACGCAAAGCACTCGTGCGTATGCACGACCTCATGAAAGAGGGCGGCGTCGAAAAACATTACAAACTGTTGGTAAAAGGCGATTGGGTAAACGAACGCCAGCATGTGAAGGTGCCGCTAGAGCGCTATCTTCTTCCTTCAGGAGAGCGCAGAGTGCGCGCTTCGTCTGAAGGAATGTCGGCGCATACGATTTTTACGGTGCTCGAGCGTTTTGGTTCTGTGACTTATCTTGATGCCGAATTGAAAACCGGACGGACGCACCAGATTCGCGTGCATGCGCTTTCTCAGGGCTTTCCGCTCGTCGGAGACGACAAGTACGGCGACTTTGCCTTCAACCGCGAATGTACGCACGGGCTGTTGGGGGCGCCGCTTAAACGCATGTTTCTGCATGCCTGGAAGCTCCGGTTTGCACATCCTGTCACCGGGGAGCCGGTGGATATTACTGCACCGCTCCCAGAAGAACTCTCGGCCGTAATTTCGGCGCTTGACTCTAAAAAGGCCGCTCAATGACGCAGACTCAGCAAATTAAGACTTTTCATCCGAAACTCGTCGTGTTCGATTGGGACGGTACGATTCTCGATACCACTGCGGCCATTGCTTTGAGCATTCAGTACGCCTGTGAAAAGATTGGCCTTCCAGTGCCCTCAACAAGTCTGGCGAAATCCGTTATCGGTCTCGGTTGGCGGGATGCAATACGAATCGTTGCTCCGACCTGCCCGGAAGAGGATTATTCAACTTTTGGGAGCTTTTACACTGAGCGCTATAGACCGGCTGAGACCGAAGTCCATCTTTTCCCGGGTATTGTTGAACTGCTGCAAAAATTAAAAAATTCCGGGATTGAGCTTGCTGTGGCTACAGGCAAGAGCCGCCGCGGTCTCAACCGGGTACTGGCCCAAACGGGACTTGCGGACTGCTTTTCGACTACCGAAACCGTCGATGAGAATCCCTCAAAACCCAACCCGGCAATGCTGGAAGCCATCAGCGTCGCTATGGGACGGTCTGCAGAAGAAATGGTCATGGTGGGCGACACAACGCATGACATTTATATGGCGCATGCTTTCGGTTGTCCATGCATTGCTGTGAGCTACGGCGCAATGACGACGAAGATGCTCGAACCGGCTCAGCCGGATGCTATCTGTGCGAGTGTGGCCGAACTTGCTCAAAGTTTGGGCATGTGATGAAGCTATTTGAGCGGCAGTCCTCACTTATAACTTGGCTGCGGCAAATGTTTTGATGCCTGCGGATCACAACATGCTTTCTTAATCCATACCTTAGGTATGGATTACTACTCTCGCGTGAGGGTAGTGCGTTTTTTTGCCTTCTTCGACAATCCCTTTATTCCTAAAGGAGTTGTGCCTGACAACGGGCATAGGAGAAGGAAAATGAAGCAAGTATGGAAGTTCACAGCGGCAGCTGCGGCAGTTTTATGTTTTGCTGGCGGTGTGCTTGCTGCAGATCGCGTAATGGATGCCGATATCGTCATTGTTGGGGCTGGAGCGGGAGGCATGACCGCTGGAGCCGCTGCCGTTGATAACGGTCTGAAGACGATTGTGCTCGAAAAAAATGCTGTTGTCGGCGGCGGCAACTACATGGAAGGCACTTTTGCTGTTGGGTCGACGCTGCAGAAAGCGGACAATATTGGCATTAATCCAGAGCGTCAATTCAAACGGGTGATGGACTTCCATCATTGGCGCATAAATGCCAAGGCACTCAACCACTGGCTGAAACAGACCGGCCCAACGATGGATTGGCTTGCCGATCACAATATCCACTTCGAAGCGGTGAAGACGGCTTTTATTGATGGTACGCGTACTTGGCACATGTATAAAGGCGGCCATGGCACTGTACTGATTCAAGAATTCACGAAGCAGATTAAGGAAAAAGGCGGGCAAATACTGACTTCAACCCCCGCAACTGAGCTCATTATCGATAACGGCATCATTAAAGGCGTTCGTGCACGTACAGCTGACGGAAGCACACTGACGATTAATGCCTCCGCAACGATCATTGCCACCGGCGGGTTTTCCGGCAATAAGGAAATGGTGCAGAAATATTTGCCTTACGCCGGCTATGAAAGTGCCGGATCACCAGGACGCACTGGCGACGGCGTCAAGATGCTCGAGAGCGCTGGTGCAAAGCTCGTCAACATGAATGTATGCATGCAGGCTGGTCTGTGGCTCAAAGATGTTCCGACAGATTTGCAGTTCGGCAAGGACGGAGTGACCAATGCTCATTACGTACGATTGCTTGCAGCGCTCTTCCAGCCGTACCTCAAAACATCATTGCGCGGAGATCGAGTTGCTGATGAAACGCTTCCGCTGGAATACATCTCCAATGCTTATGAAGAAGTCGGAGGAGAAGGCTTTGCGGTTTTTGACAATGCCACTCGGGAAGAGATGATTAATGAGGGACTGGTGCGCGGCTATTTCGGCATGGTGACTCCAGGAACGAAATTCTCGAATTTTGATGAGCTTTTCGCTCGGGGCGAAAAAGACGGGTTCTGTTTTAAGGCAGCTACGCTCGAAGAGCTTGCTGCGAAGACTGGCATGGATCCTCAACGCCTCACGGCTACAGCTTCGCGCATGAACGAACTGGTAAAACTCGGCAAGGACGAGGACTTTTATAAAGATGCGCAGTGGCTGCGTGAAGTCAAGACAGGACCTTTCTACGCCATTAAAGGCAGCCTTCGCATGTATGCCACGACGGGCGGTGCAAGTGTTAATGAGAACTTTCAGCCGCTCAATGCTGATGGTGAGCCGATCCCAGGCATCTATGCCATTGGTCAGGATGCAGGGGGACTTTATTCCGACTCATACGATATGCACATTGCTGAAGGCACAGCTTCATCGTGGGCCATTAACGGCGGAAAACTCGCTGTTGAGCATTTCGTGAAGACGCGCAAATAAATCACAATAAGGCGTGCTCCGGCGCCCCTTAGCAGTCTCAATGACAAGCGGTTGGTTGGATCGTTTCCAATCAGCCGCTTTTGCAGTTATTGTGAGGTGATGACCCCACGCTTTGCTGAGCAAGGTCACCAAAGCACTTTTTTGTGAATACATATCTCAGATTTTCCGTTGTTATGTCTTCCCTTAACTTGCTGCCGGTTTGTCCTTGGTTTGTACCGGCCGCACCAGCATCACTGCGGCTCGGTGTGGAAGCACTTCGTTCTGAGATCGAACTTTATGCGCCGCGGCAAATCGTTCAACGCGAAGAGGAGCCGTACTCTGAAATTCGGGTAGTGCACTCGGGGCTCTTAAGTCAAGCGGTTATTAATCGTCGTCTCTCTAAGCCTCTGGCTATGAATCTTTATGCCGAAGGTTCCATGATGGGATTTTTAAATCTTTTCACTGGAGTGCAGGCTCCGCGGCTTGTGACGTGTGAAAAGCGTGCAAAAGCGACCGTCGTCAATCGACAGCTGGTTTTGGCTGCTGTGAAAACGAATTCGCAGTTTCTTTTGGAATTTTCTGCGTACTGTGAGATTGCTGCCAAATCTGAATTGATAGGCATGGAGGCACTTTTTTCTCTCCCTCTTGAAGAGCGGTTGCAGCTTTTTTATGCTGCGGCGCTTCTGCGAAGCGGCGCTCATCCGCTGGAGAGCTCTGCAGAATATTTGAGAATGCCCTATCCAATCACACGCGCTGCACTCGAGCGGGTGATTTATGTTTCACGAGCCAGTCTTGATCGACTGCTAGCAGCGGCTTCAAAGTCCGGAATGATTTTGCTTCAAGGCGGAGAGAGATTTGTTCGCCGACGCGATATAGCCGCCATGACGGAATGGATACTTGAACGGTGATCCATCATCATTCTGGGTGAAAACACCATCGGAAGATGTTCCTAAGCGATTGAATATAGGCCTTAAGACAAGCTCCTCAGTCTGCCTGCGAAGCAACAACAAGCTTTCAAAAGTTGTCTGTCAAGATCTTTTCCTCATCGCGGGCATGCTGCTTGCTTGTTCAATAATCAACTGCATACAGCTCGAGCCAGCTGCTTTCCGGCTGGTCGACCGGTGCAATGTCCTATACGTAAGGAAAAGATCATGGCTATTCAACGACGCCGCATGCTTACTGCCGCTCTGGGCGGTGCTTTCTCTGCTTCTCTGCTGACGGCTGGCCGTGTCGATGCGGCGCCGGCGCCGGTCTTTGAGAAGCCCACAGCAGACAATCCCATCATCGCCTGCTACAACGAAAATCCGTTGGGACTTTCCGCCGCGGCTCGCAAAGCCGTGGCAGATTCGGCTGCGGTCGCCAATCGATATCCCTTTGTGCGTTGCGAAGTGCTTCGCAAGGCCTGTGCACAGCTGATAGGCGGCAAGCCCGAAGAAATCGTGCTGTCGCAGGGGTCCGCTGAGGCCATCCGTGCTTCGGTTGAAGCTCATAATGGGCCGGGAGCCAGTCTTGTAACGGCAGAACTGACCTACAGCGATGGCCAAATGGCTGCTGTGCGCAACAATATTCCCGTCATCAAGGTCAAGATGGGACTGAATTGGTCGATGGATATTCCTGCGATGAAGGCCGCGGCCGCTGAAGCGGCAAAGAAGGGAACCGCTATTGTCTACTTCGTGAATCCGAACAATCCGACCTCCACGATTGCGGATACCAACGCACTCTTTGACTGGATTCGAGGCAAGCCTGCCAATACTGTTTTCATTCTTGACGAGGCCTATGCCGAATTTGTGGAGGATAAGTCTTACCGCTCAGCTGCCGAACTTGTTCGCGAAGGTCTCGACAACGTCATTGTGCTGAAAACCTTCTCCAAGATTTTTGCTATGGCGGGCCTTCGTCTCGGCTTTGCCTATGCAGCGCCCGAGCGTGTGAAGAAGGTGCATGACCACATTGCTTATGACTTCTTCCAGAATACGCCGGCCATTGAAGCGGCTTTGGCTGAAATGAACGATAAGGCGTTTCTCAAACAGTCGCTCGAAGAAACGCTTGAGAGCCGCCGCATCATGGAAGAGGTGCTCAAGGAACTTCAGCTCGAATACTTGCCGAGTCAGACCAACTTCGTTTTCTTTAATCTCAAAAAGCCTCTCAAAGTTTTTGCCGATGCAATGAAGGCCGAGAACATCATGGTCGGTCGTCCCTTCCCGCCGGCTACGACATGGTGCCGCGTTTCATACGTTCGCCCGGCAGAGATGAAGTACGTGGCTGATGTGATGCGTGCGCTTCGCACAAAAGGCGTCATTTGATCGGAAGTATATGAGCGGCAGACTTTCTGCCGCTTTAGAGACTCCTTAATATGGAGTACTGCTGAGGCCCGAAAGCACAAGGCTGCGTCTTTGCTTTCGGGTTTTTCATTGTGTTTTCTGGTTTTTATCCCGAGTGAATGCCATGCAGGCCATACCTTTTGATCCTCTTGATTATCCTCATCCATCCCGCCGCACGGTGGTTTATGCCCGAAACGGCATGACTTGTGCGGGGAATCCTACGGCTGCGTCGGTTGGTCTGCAGGTGCTTTTGAAGGGCGGGAACGCCGTCGACGCCGCGGTGGCGATGGCTGCGGTCATGCCGCTCGCGGAGCCTACCGGCAACGGTTTGGGGTCCGACGCCTTCGTGATGGTATGGAAGGACGGGAAGCTTTATGGTCTGAATGGTTCCGGTCCTTCACCTAAAGCAGCCTCGATTGAGGCTCTCCGAGCCAAAGGATGTGAAAAGATTCCGGCATACGGCGTTCTTGCGTCAGATGTCCCGGGAGCTGTTGGTGCTTGGGCTGCTGTGCATGAACGTTTCGGTCAGCTGAAGTTTGCTGATGTGCTCGCTCCTGCCATTGAATATGCAGAAAACGGGTTCCCCGTTTCGCCGACGGTAGCCGATCTTTGGGGGCGTGCCGTCAAACTCTACTCGGGAATGCGCAGCGATGCGCAGTTTGAGCCATGGTTTACGCACTTTGCGCCGCAAAACCGAGCACCAGAACCCGGTGAAAGCTTCCGTTCTCCTGATATTGCTGCGACGCTGAAACGCATCGCAGAAACGAAGGGCGAGGCTTTTTACCGCGGTGAGATAGCCGAGAAGATCGCCGCATTTTTTGCTGCTCACGGCGGCTTGCTGACTGCAGACGACTTGGCAGCATGGCGGCCGGAGTGGGTGGAGCCTTTGAGTGTCAACTACCGGGGCTACGATGTTTGGGAGATGCCGCCCAATGGTCACGGCATTACTGTGCTGATGGCTTTAAAGACGCTCTCGGGCATGCAGCTCGGCGCGCCGCTTACCGCTGAGACGATGCACCTGCAGATTGAAGCGATGAAGCTCGCAATGAGCGATACGGCTGAGCATGTCACAGAACCCTCTGCCATGCGCGTGACGACCGACGAACTGCTCTCGGACGCCTATGCCGCAAAGCGCCGCGCTTTAATCGGCGAAGAGGCTTTGCTACCCAAAGCCGGCGACCCGCGTGGCAGTTCTACGGTTTATTTCTGTACGGCCGATCGCGACGGCATGATGGTTTCCTTCATTCAGAGCAACTATCGTGGTTTCGGCTCAGGCATTGTCATCCCGGGAACCGGCATTTCGATGAACGATCGCATGGAAAACTTCCGTTTTGATCCGGCCCACGCCAATTGTCTTGAGGGCGGCAAACGTCCGTATCACACGATCATTCCCGGTTTCCTCTCCAAAGAGGGCAAAGCCGTCGGACCATTTGGCATCATGGGCGGCTTCATGCAGCCTCAGGCTCATGTGCAGGTTGTGGAAAATCTGATTGATTGGCATCTTAATCCGCAGCAGGCTCTGGATTCCCCGCGTTGGCAGTGGATCGGCGGCAAAAAGATCGATATCGAAGCCGATGTACCGCCCGCTGAAGTGCTCAAGCTCATTCGCCGCGGGCATGAAGTCACTGTAAAAACGGATCTCACAGCGATGGGACGCGGACAGATGATCCTTCGGGCGCCCGACGGCACGCTTTGCGGCGCGACGGAAAAACGATCTGACGGTCAAATCATGTCTTATTGATGTGCGTGACTGGTGCGAACCGCACCGCTGCAGTGCGGTTCGCACAGGCATGTATTTGCGTTTTTTGTTGTTTCACTCTCCATTGACGATGGAGGACTCATTTTTTCGGCACTGGTTTTGCTTGCCATCACTCTGAAAAGAGAGTTTATCGGCTTGATCACCGACTTTAGTCAGCGGGGGCGGCCGAGATGACGTCTGGAGGATGAGATGATGTTTGTGAGTGAATTCATAACAGATGCTCCAAGCGTAATGCCGGCGGAAGCATCCGTGCTGCCGCTGGAGCCGATCAAGGTGGACGAAATGGTCCGCCGCATTGCGGTCGGCATTGTTTTCACCATCGGCTTCGGCGCATTGCTCACGATTGCCGCTGCTTTTGCAATGAGACTTTGACATCCTCTCCGCCCTGAATCTCTGGACCACC
>OMDJ01000480.1_pt1 | contig 26939 bp, 16 predicted proteins | sample 1645211 | NCBI WGS metagenome assembly OMDJ01 (sample SAMEA103958142, study PRJEB25191) | human gut metagenome | biome: human-associated habitat [ENVO:00009003]; feature: intestine environment [ENVO:2100002]; material: feces | place: Germany | collected 2013/2015 | reverse complement strand
AGCTGCCGTGCCTCGCTCGCCGTATCGGCACTTAGAATTATGCGGTATTGCCTTAAAGTGTAACGGATGACCGCCCCTGTAGGCAAAGGAGTGTATTGTATTATGACCTGCCGCGTTCTGCGCATTGATGAACAGCTGTATGGCTGTGAGGAGCTGCCTGCCGGGCAGCCGGTGCTGTGTGATGTTCTGCTGGCCGATGCCGCCGGTACCCAGCGGGTGCTTCCCTACCCCGATGAAGCCCTGACTGCCCAGAGCATCCAGGAGGGCGATACCGTTGCCCTGCTGCCGGACGGCACGCTGAAAAAACTAAGGTGTATCTGACACCCTAGGGTAAGCCCGCACTTTGCAAAAGATTCACCGTAACTTTACATCGGTATGGTTGCAGCCCGCAGTCAAATGGCCTATGATTCTGCCGGAACAAACGGCAATTCAATGTTTTCCTCGTCCACAGGCGGGGTTTGGGTTGCGCTGGGGGGCGGGGTTTCTGTCGGTTCCTTCGTGTTGTCCGCCGGTTTGCCGTCACCATTTTCTGCGGGCGCGGCACTGGCGGTGGGCTGACCGGCGGCGTTCAGCACCGGTGTTTTTTTCGTTGCGGGCTTCTGGGTCGGCTTGGGGGCAGTTGTCTGCTGCGGGACAGTAGTTGCCGTGGGCTGCGGTTCAGCCGTCGCGGCGGGCTGCGGCGTGGGCTCTGCCGGGACGGCATCATTCGTTTCCGCCTGCCGGGTCGGCTCCGGGGTTGGCTGGGTACCTGCCTGCGGCCGGTGCAGTGCAAAGGCAGCGGCAAGCACCACGGCAGCCACCACAACGGTCAGGACTATTTTTTTCTTCATTGCTGTTTTCCTTTTTATATTTGGGGGCGTTGCGGCATCAGCCTGCCACGCTGTAACGCTGTGCGGCGGTGGTCAGGTCATCCAGCGCGCGGAGCAGGTTCAGCAGCGGCAGCTGGCTTTCATCCACCGCTGCCAGCGCGCGGACCATATCGCCATAGCTGAACACCCCATAGCGCAGGATGCACAGGTCCGCCCCGTTTTGCCGCATGGCAACCACCGGCATGGCATCTGCGCGGCGGAACGCAATGGCCGGTGTAACGACATAATATACCTTTTTGCCGTCAAAGCGGGTGTTGGTATCCACGGGCTGCAACTCGGTTTCGGGCTCACCCGCGTTCCAGGCAAAAGTAAAAGTGCATTCCGCGCCGTCCGGCACCATAAAATAGTGGCGGATCTGGATAACGGGCTCCAGCAGCAGGCTGCTGCCGTAATAATCATCGGTCTGGGTGCCGCTGCTTTCAAACTGGTAGCTGCCCCAGTTGGCCGTGGAGTTTGGCTCCGCGGTGCCGGCTAACGCATCGGTCCGGTAGCCAAAGTACAGCTGCGCTTTGCCGCCATACACCAGCAGGGTGCCGGCCAGCTCCTTTGCCTGTTGGGGATAATCGTGTTCCAGCAGGTAGTTCAGGTAATCCTTTACGGTGTAAGTATAAACCGGGCCATATTTACCGTTTACCACCATCCGGGCTTCAATATCATCCGTCAGCTGTTTGGCGGCCACCTGGCAAGGGAAAGCGGTGCAGCTTTTGCCGTTTACTTCCACCTGCTTTGCATCTGCCACTGCCACCTGTGTTACGGTGGAATCCGGCAGGGTAAACTGCATGGCGGCATCCTGCGGGGTATCTTCCGGCAGGGTAACGTAAAAATAAATTGTGACTGTCTCCCCCAGGCTCAGGCTGTAGCCTTCCAGATGCTCGCCGGTCTGGGCGGTTTCCGGGGTGGAGGGATCCTGCGGCGGCGGAGTTGGCACGGCAGGGTCAGGCCGGCCGGTTTCGGGGGTGCTCTGCGGCGGATCCGCCCAGGGGATATCCTCATCCGTTTCGCTCACCTGCGTCTGGATGCTGGCCGTATTTTCCTCTGCCAGCGCGGCGGCAGGCAGCGCGGCACACAGCACCACCGCCGCCAGCAAAGCCAGCAGGCGCTGGAGCCAGCTTTTTTGCTTTGTATGGTTCAAACTCAAGGTGTTTCCTTCCTGTTTTTTGTTTTATCTTCTCTTTTTTATCCCGCTAAAGGCATCATCCCTGGTTTTTGGCCAGCAGCGCTGCTCCAATCACCCCGGCGCGGTAGCCAAGGGTGCAGGTGGTAATGCGGGTGTGCTTTTGGGCGTAAGCATTGCCAAAAACCATTGGTCCCACCGCGGCGCGCAGGGGAGCCAGCAGGTTCTCCCCCTGGTTGGCCACCCCGCCGGACAGACCGATCACTTCCGGGAAGAAGATGTTGATCATGTTGGCAACACCCACCGCAAGGTAATGAATGTACTGTTCCACCACGGCTTTGCCTGCGGCATCGCCCTGGGCGGCGGCATCAAAGGCGGTGCGGCCATTTACCCCGCCGCTTTGGGCGGCTATGCCATGCAGGGCGCTTTCGGGGTGGGCTGCCATGGCTTCTTTGGTCATGCGGATCAGGGCGGTGGCACTGGCCAGGCTTTCCAGGCAGCCGGGGCGGCCACAGGTGCAGCGCGGGGCATCCGGGGTGTCCAGAATCACCATGTGCCCCGGCTCCGCCGCTGCGCCGGTGTAACCGGTCAGCAGTTTGCCGCCCAGCACCACACCGCCGCCCACGCCGGTACCCAGCGTGATGATCACCGCGCTTTCGGCCCCTTTGGCGCAGCCCGCCAGTGCTTCGCCCAAAGCGGCGGCGTTGGCATCGTTGGCAAGAGCAACCGGCAGGCCGGTTCTGGCGCGCAGATAATCCCCCATGGCAAAATCATGCCAGTCCAAATTGTTGGAGTAGCGCACGAGGCCGCCATCCACCGTGCCGGGGCAGCCAACGCCAATGCCCGCTACCTGCTGGCCCTGTGCCAGCTATTGCAGAGGGCTGCAATATCATCGCACACGGCCTCGGCCGGGCGCGGCAGTTTGGTGGGGGTGCTCGCTTCCTTTATAATAGCACCGTCTGCATCCACAAGCGCAGCTTTGATATTGGTTCCCCCAAGGTCCACACCCAGATAATACATGATTGCAGCCTCCTGTACATAACATTTTTTTCAGTGTAGCAGATTGCCCGCCCCGGCGCAAGAACCTGTAGACAAAAAAGCATCCAAAAGTAAACCTGGCACTACCCACTACTCTTTGTCGGGTCGTGCCGGTTGGATTTCATTTTTTAGGCAATACCGCATAATTCTAAGTGCCGATACGGTGAGCGAGGTGCGGCAGCTGCTAAGCCAAAAGCGCAGATAATACTTTGTGTATTATCGAGCATTTTGGCAACGCAGATGCCGTGCCGCAGCCGCCGGAGCGGTGCTTAAGCCGCAAGGCGGGAATTGTGCGGTGTTGCCTTTATTAGCGGCTGCTCATCCGTTCAGTTTGGCGTACTCTTCGTCGGTAACGGGCTCACACCATTCGTTGCTGCAATCTTCGCCGGGAACTTCCACAGCAATGTGGCTGAACCAGCTGTCGGCCTTGGCACCGTGCCAGTGCTTGACGTTGGCCGGGATGGTGATCACGGTGCCGGGGGTCAGGCTGACGGCAGGTTTGCCCTCTTCCTGGAATTGATAACGCCTTCTATATTTTCATATGAATACCACAGCAATAGCACAACACAAGCAGGATTTAAGGCAAAGAGCTGCAGGCAGTATGATGCGGGAATAATCAACCAGCAGGGTTCCGGCTGCTCCGGCTCGATGAGTGCCTCGCGCCCTACAATCGGTCCAATGCCTTATCGCAGTATGTTAAGCATGTGGCTGCTATATTTTTTCAAAATTCCTTATCGAAAAAACTGCCCGCACAACGGCTTATCATACCGTGTACGGGCAGTTGATTTATAATTATCTACTTTTCTCTCAGGTCTGGGTCGATAAACGCAACCCCACCTGGTACCCCAGCAGGGTGCGGGTTTCCACCGGCTGATGGCGGATGAGGGAAAGCAGCTGCTGTGCGGTACGGCGGCCCAGCTGTTCGGCATCAAAAGAGACCGCCGTGATCTGTGGCGTACACCCCTGCAGCGCTTCGTCGTCATACAGGGAGGCAAGACGGATATCCTGCGGCACGCGCAGGTTCAGCTGTCTCAGGGTGCTCAAAGCCAGCTGGGCAACCTGGTCATCCATGCACAGGATGCAGTCCGCCCCACGCTGTACCGCGAGCTCCACAGCGCTGGTGCGTAGATCGTCGCTTTCCAGCTCCAAAAACAGCAGGCTCTCATCAATCTTGCAGCAGGCGCGGTCATGCGCCTGCTTATAGCCTTCCAGGCGGGACTGGTTGACGGTGTACAGCATGGATCCGCCCAGCAAAGCAATGCGGTGCAGGCCCTTCATCAGCAGCAGGCTGACCAGCTCGCGGCAGCCGCCCACCTGATCATGGTCCACCGAGATGACATCCTGGTCAGCCGGGCGGCCAATGGCAACAAAGGGGATGCCGCTTTTTTGCAGCATGGGGATCAGCGGATCACGCTCCAGCGTGCGGGCCAGAATCACGCCATCAATCTTGCGGTTGACCAGTAGACGCTGCATCGGGCTTGTTTCCTGCTCGCCCACCATCGTCATCAGCACATCATAATCATTGCGGGTGGCAATATCGTACACGGCGCTGACGGTTTTGCGCAAAAATGGTGCGGCAAGGTTGCCGAACTGGCGCGAGAACACCAGTGAGATATTATAAGACTGCTGGGTTACCAACCCGCGTGCCAGCATATTGGGCACATAGTTTTTCTCTTTGGCGTACTGGACCACGCGGGCGCGGGTCGCTTCGCTGACACGGCCATTGCCCGAAAGGGCACGGGATACCGTGGTCTTGGACACGCCAAGGTCTTCAGCCATCTGGCTGATGTCAATTTTTTTTTCTCCTTCTGTCTGTTTACGGCGCGGCATGGGTTTACTCCTGTTAACGTTTGCTTCTATAAGATCTTCTTTCTGTCCTTGCCGGTTTTCCGCCCCACGGGCAGTTCCCAGGGTACTGTTTCAGAAACCAGTCCCCCACCCCGGCCATTCCCTACTTGGTCAATGGACTTAACATATTATACCACATTTTCCTGGATCATGGTAGCCCTCTGTGCAAAGAAAGCAGAGAACACGCTACCCCCATACGGGGTCATTATATCATTCCTGGCTCTGTTTTTCAACCGATTCCTGGCTCTGTTTCCGTTTTCCAGTGTGTTTTATAACCTGGTAAAGTTTTCTCATTTTGTCCGTATCCTGCTCAGTCATCGTACCTGCGCCAAATTGGGCGGCTTGGGCCAATGCCAGCAGAGCTTCGGCATCCTGGGGTTCAAGGGCGGGGACACAACTTTGCAAAAATGCGGCAAACTCCGGCGCATCGGATGGTGTATCCGGCGGCAGGCCGCGACGCACCAAAAGGCGGTAGATGCTGCCAAACACGGCCAGCACCCGCGCGTTGCAGCTGCCCCGGCCATACCCCATGGCATGGCGGCGGGCCAGCACCAGCAGCACCGCAGCAGCCAACAGGCAACCCCCCAGCAACGCTGCCAAAACCAGCCTGCTGCGGGGCACGATGGTGGCTGCGGGTTCGTTTGCGCTGCTCTCCCCTGCTGCGGGGGCGGTGTCTTGACCTTGAGTTTCGGGCAGCGGGTCGGTGCGCAGGTCGGCCTGTTGGGCGCTGACCAGCACGCCGGGGGTCATCTCCATGGGGGTCCAGCCCTGGCCGGAAATGTACACCTCCGCCCAGGCGTGGGCGTTATCGTCCTGCAAAATGGCGTGCCAGCTGCCGTCCTCCTGTTGGGTAAACAGGCTTTGCGGCGCGGCATAGCCCACCACATAGCGCGCAGGCAGCCCGAACATGCGGAACATAACCACCGCCGCCGAAGCAAACTGCACACTGTACCCCTGTTTGGATTCCGTTAAAAAGTAACGGATGGGGTCGGCCCCCTCCGGCGGCTGGGGAGCGCTGGCGTTATACTGGTAGTTGGTGTTCAGGTAGGCGCGGATGTAATCACCAATGTCCGCAGCTTCGGTCAGCTTCTGGTCCTTTTTGGCTTCATCGCACAGGGCTTGCAGCTCGTCATAGCCGTCCGGCACGGCGGTGTAGCGGCTGGCGGCGTAAGCGGCATAGGATGCTTCCATCCGGTCCAGCACGCTGGGGTCAGCATCGGCGCGGGCTTCCAGCTGGGTTTGGGCGGTATCCCGCGGGTAATACAGGAACACATCGTCCTGCGCGGTCTGGCCCGCGGCGGCGCCATCGCCCTGGATGGTGTAATAATCACCCCAGTAGGCGTTGTACGGTGCATAGGTGTACTGGGTATCGGCGTGGATGCGCTCCACCGTCAGCGTCTGGGGCTGGGCGGTGCCGTCATAGGCGGTGCGCAAAAACGGCAGGCTGGCAATGGTCAGCCGGGCGTTATCCTCGGTTTTCCAGTTCATAGCGGCGCTGTCAAAGGCATCGGTATCAGGGGCCTGCCAGGTGGTGCCGTCATAACTGCCGCCGATAAATCCCCGCAGGTATACGGTTTCTTCGGGTTTGTCGCTGGCGGTCAGGGCCAGATCCGTCACTCCGCTGACCTGGATACCCCCGCCCTGGTTCAAGGCGCCATCCGCCACGCCACCGGCAGCGGCTTCTACCTGAATGTTCAGCCTGCCGCCGCTAACCCGCGGCAGCCAGGTAATGGCGGTGCTCAGCGCGGCGGATTCCACCCGCTGGGCCGCGGGCTGCAGCCAGCCAAGGGGAACCCCCAGCGCCGGGCGCAGCAGCCACCAACAGGGCAGCGCCAGCGCAAGGCAAAGCCCGCCCGCCGCCAGCGCGGCAGACTTTTGGATGTTATAATGGCGGCAAAGGTTCTGGCGGTAGTTTTCGGTATCGCGCCTGCCCCACAAGGCCCGCCGCTGCACCGAGCAGGAAGCCGCCCACGCCCCCATCCAACCGGCCAACAGCAGCAGGCAGGCGGGCACAGCAGGCGCGGCCCCGGCCAGCGCCAGCAGCACAACAACGGGCAGCAGCATTAGATCCAGCAGCAGGGCATCCGCACGGCGCAGGGCCGCAGCGGCCAGCGCCCCGGTAACGGGCAGGGCGGCCAGCAGCAAAAACAGCCCCAGCTGCGCCGCACTGCCGCCCTGGGCCACCGGCAGCGCACTGCCAAGGCGGGCGTTCAGGCTTTGGGCAATGTTCCCGGCGCACTGCTGCGCCCCGGCCAAAAAGTTCCGCTGGCAGATGAACAACACCACAAGATACACAATCACCCCCGCCAGCAGCCCCCAGCGGCGCAGGGCTTGCGGCGCACGCAGGAACAGCGCCCACCCGGCGCAGAAAGCGGCTGCCGCGGGCCACACCCACAACGGCACCGCAATACCGAACCCGGTAGAAAGCACCAGCAGCAAACCAAAGGTGAGCGCCAGCAGCAGCGCGGCATCTGCCGCCAGCCACAACGCGGGGTGCGCTGCGGGGCGCTGGGTGCTCACCAGCACACGGTCCACAAACTTCAGCCCACTGCCGGGGTCGGCAGCGCCGCGCCGGCTCAGGGCAGTACGTTCTTTTTTGCGCTTGGGCGGGTTTTTGCGGTGCTTCGCCGCCTGTTGGGGAAAATCCCCCCATTCCTCCGCTCCGTCCAGGTCCCCACCGGGGGTCAGGGCAGCGCGCAGGGCGGTCAGCGGTTCGCGCACCATCAGGCGGTCCAGCTTGGCGCTCAGCTTCCAGTGTACCTGCTTGATGGTATCCCCGTCCCGGTACTCCCGCAGCTCATAGCTGCCGCCCAGGGCGGCGCGGGTGTCGGCTTCGTCGCCGTCCTCATCGGGGGCGGTTTCCGCTTTGGCTTTGTCAGCCGCGGCAGCGGGCAGCACACAGATGCTCTGGCTTTGCACGGCAGCCGGGCACGCCGCGGTGAACACCCCCAGGTGATCCCGCAGGGTGATGCCCCGCACCGCAATGCTCCACACGCCGCTTTTGCCTGCGTTTAGGGTAATGCGCTGTTCGGCGCTCTCCTTGCCGCCCAGCATGGCGGCGCAGCGCAGGGTGATCTGCCCGCCGCCCCATTCATCGGCGGCGTTCAGCAGCACCACAAGCGCAGGGATGGGCAACCGGCTGCGGTTGCGCAGCCGAACCGTCAGGGCAAAATCTTCGCCCTGTATCACGGGTTTGTCCGGCACCAGCAGCTCTGCCGTTACCTGCCGGCACAGATAGGCGGCGTCCAGCCGCAGCAGCACCAGAAGCACCAGCGCAAACGCTAACAGGAACACCGCCAGCGGTGCCTGGGTGATGAGCGCCGCGGCCAGCAGCACCAAAAGCACCAGCGCCCGGCCCAGCTTACCTGCCATGGCGGTCAGCCTTTTCGGGGCGGGGGCGCGGCACGGTGCGCAGCAGGTCCTGCATTACGCTGCCCACCGTTTCGCCGCCTGCGCGGGCCTGGTCGTTCAGCACCAGGCGGTGGCGGGCAACCGCATCAAACACAGCGGTCACATCCTGCGGGGCAACAAAATCCCGCCCCGCCAGGTACGCCGCCGCGCGCGTCATGCTGGTCAGCGCCAGGGTGGCACGGGGGCTTAACCCCACGGCCAGGCGCGGGTCCTTGCGGCTGGCCTGGGCCAGCGCCACAATGTAGCGGTACATCAGCTCATGCACAAATACCGTGCTGACCTCCTGCTGCATGGCAAGCAGATCCGCCTGACCGGCAACGGGGCGCACACGGTCCAGCAGGCGGCCTTTGCTCTGCCCGGCCAAAATTGCCAGCTCCGCTTCCTCATCGGGGTAGCCCATTACGGCGCAGACCATGAAACGGTCCAGCTGAGACTGCGGCAGCATCTGCGTGCCGGCGGCGCCGATGGGGTTCTGGGTTGCAATTACGGTAAAGGGTGCGGGCACCGGGCGGGTAACGCCGTCCACCGTCACCGTGCCTTCTTCCATCACTTCCAACAAAGCCGACTGCGTGCGGGAGGAGGTACGGTTGATCTCATCGCCCAAAAACAGGTTGCACATCACCGCACCGGCGTGGTACACAAACTTGCCGGTCTCTTTCTGGTAAACGGAAAATCCCACCAAATCGGACGGCAGAACATCCGGCGTAAACTGCACGCGGCTTTCTTTCAGGTCCAGCGCGCGGGCAAAGGCCAGCGCCAGCGTGGTTTTGCCCACGCCGGGAATATCCTCAATCAGCACATGGCCGCCCGCCAGCATGGCCATCCAGATGGTGTTTACCGTTTGCTGTTTGCCCTGCACGGCCTTGTTTACTTCGGCCGTAACGGCGGCGGCCTGCTGTGTGTACTGCATGGTTAATCCTCCCGGTGTTTTTTCCATATCACCATAATGCCAACGGCGGCGGCAATAACCACCAGCCCGGCCCACAGTGCGTTGTTTTCCAGCCAGATCATGGTATTGGAGATCGCGCTCCCCTCGGATTCCGCGCTGCCCTCCCCCGGCAATGGGGTCAGGGCCTGGGGGGCCACTTCGGCAATGGAGCTGCCGCCGGCATCCTCCACGGTCACCTGGCGCGGCGTTTCGTCCCAGGTAGCGGCGCTTTCCTGCAAATCCTCCTCTTTGGTGGTGTCCGCAGCGGCGGTGTCGTGCTCCGCAATTACCAGGTAGCGCTGGCTGTTGCGGGTGTAGGGGTGGCAGGTGGAAAGGGTCAGCAGGTCCCGCCCCGGCTGGATCAGCACGGCGTTGATATCGCTGGGGTCAATAATTTTCAGCTCGCTCACGCGGTAAATCAGCGTTTCCCACGGGGTGGTCAGCTGGATCTTGTCCCCCACCTGGATCTGCTGCACGTTGCGCAGCATTTCCGCGCCATAATAGCCGCGGTGGGCGGCAATCACGGTGTTGGTGTTTTCGCCGCCCAGCGGCATCGAGGTCTGGCCCAGCAGCGCCGCGCCTTTGGCCAGGTTTTCGCGGCTGGCGCCCAGGTAAACGGGCAGCTCCAGGTTCAGGCGCGGGATCCACAGCACAGCCAGCACATCATCGTCATAGCCATAGGCAGCAAGGTCCAGCGGGGCTTCCTCGTAGGCGAACGGGTCGGTCAGGCCGCTTTGGCCCCCGGCGTAAATTTCCGCGTTATAGTCCTGCATCGCGGCGTACAGTTCAGGGTAGGCGCGTTCCGGCTCCGGGGGTTCGGCTGTGGTTTCCTCCGCCGCGGGGGCGGTGGGCTGGGCTTCGGCGCGGGCCGCAAACTGCGCAGCGGTTTTGGCGTTGCGGGTGCTGGTCCACCACTGGGCAGCGGTGGGCTGTATCAACAGCGCCAGCCCCAGCAAAATGGCCAGCCAGGCCAGAATTTTAGCAATCAGCCGTCCCATTTAGTCATCCTCCTCGCGCTTTTTGCAGCGGTGCAGCAGCAAAAGCAGCAGCAGCGCTTCGCCGCCGATCACAATGCTGCCCGTTACCGCGATCCACGGCCAGGCATCCACCACGCGCTTGACCACCGTTCCGGTGCGCAGCGCCTGATACTGCACGGCCTGCGGGGTGTTGGTTTCTTCCTCTCCATTATAAGGGATGCGGGTGCCGCGCACAAGCATGCGGTGGGTGTTGATGGCATACGGCGTGCAGGTAACAAGGGTGCAGTAATCCTGCCCCGCGGTGATGTCCAGATCCTCGGTGTGCTCCGGTTCCACCACTTTGATTTGATCCACCTGGTACGCCAGCGTTTCATCCAGAATATGCAGGTAGAAACAGTCGCCCTCTTCCAGCTTGTCCAGGTCGGTGAACAGCACGGCTTCGGGCAGGCCGCGGTGGCCGGTCAGCACGCTGTGGGTGCTTTCGCCGCCAAGGGGGTAGCTGGAGCCTTCCAGATGGCCAACGCCCTTTTGCAGCACATCATCGCTGGTGCCTTCGTAAATAGGCAGGTTGACGTCAATTTTCGGGATGGTGATATACCCCAGGCTTTCGCCCACATCCACAAGGTCCACATAGCTGGTGCCGGTATCCTCCGCTTCGCCTGCGGCATCGCGCTCCACGGCGCTGTCCAGCTGCTGGTTATAGCGGCGGGCGGCCTCCTTGGCGGCGTCCAGTTTTTCGGTATCCATGCTTTTTACGGTATCATCGTAATTTTGGATCGCTTCGCTGGCGTGGCGCTGCGCCACCGCGTTGCTGATAACCGGGTACGATGCCACCCCAATGCCGGACAGGATCATCAAGGCCGCAAAGCCGACTTTTAGTTTTGTTGTGGTATCCATAGCGTCACCGCGAACCTTTCCGTGAGAGGGTTGAAGTTGGGAGCTGATGCAATTAGAAATTAGAAATTAGGAATTGGAAGTAGGCAAAAGAATAAATAATAAAGAATAATGAATCATTGTGGTGGACCGCGGCGCATTGCGCCGCTCAGGAGATATTGGGTTGGGGGTGGTTTTTAGGGTAGTGAATAACAATAAAATAATCTGTAGGGCCTTACGGCGTTGCACACCACAAAATTGTAATAAACCTCGCCCTGCATGTAGGGGGCGGCGTCCCCGACGCCCCGTTTGACGGGCCTAATAATTGCCGCCCATCCACCCCGCGCCGCAAACGTTGCAAATCATTTGTAGGGGCCGATGCTCGCCATCGGCCCGTTGACGGGCCTTGCCCTATTTATTTTTAGGTTCCCCACGCGAGATATTGGCGCCCCTTGAGGGGAGCTGGACGCGGAGCGGCCTGAGGGGTGGTTCCCCAGGTGAGATACTGGCTCCCCTTTGAGGGGAGCTGTCTGCAACGCAGACTGAGGGGTGGTTCCTCGCCACAAACCTAACGGCCGTGGGGTGGTTCCCCGCCACAAACCTAACCCGTAGGGTGGTTCCCCACGCAGAACCTAAAAATCAACCGAACAACGGCCATGTACACCCAAAAAAATTTATTCCCCAATAACCCACCATAGGGGGAGGGCCAAATCCGGCCCTCCCCCTGTGTATGATGGATTATCCCTCTATACCCTATTGGTGAATTGTAACATTGTTTTGCCTTGCGGCGGGCGCATCAGGTGCGGTTCTTCTTTTTCAGGCTCAGCAGCACGCCAACACCGGCCACAACCAGCAGCACACCAATGCCGCTGAACAGCAGGGTGCCGAAACCACCGGTGGTGGGCAGGTTGAAGCCCTTGTTGTTCTTGATGATAACCTTATAATTACCGCTGTCGTTCTCGCCGCCAAGATATTTTGTGCTTACTATCTCATTAGTGGTCACATTGCCATTTGCGTCCGTCTTGATGGTGGTCTTCGTGTCCACTTCATACTGAACATTCACAACAACCTTGACGGGTTCTTTCAGCAAGTTATAGCTATACGTTTTGCCTTCTACAGTATAAGTGGGTGCCTTGGTTTCGACCAGATAGTAAGTGCCATTTTTCAAGCCGCTTACATGGATCTCGCCGTATACATCGGTCGTATAATGCCCAACCTTTACTGCTTTATCTGGATTCTTAAGGTCAGCTTCCGTCGGATTTTCTTCGCTTCCTTTGTAAAGGTACAGGTCAAATTCTGCGCCTTGCAGTTTGCCTCTGCTATCCTTGCCATCGACCTTTTCAATATTCATCCCGAAGGTGTAAACGCTTGCCTCGTTTTTGATTACTTCATCTTTGGGGTCCGGCTGAGTGGGATATTCTTCATCATTAGACTTAAAGCCGTTGGAATAAGTCAGGCTTGCATCATTCAGGTTGCCTTTATTATTTACCGTTGCATTCTTATTCAGTCTGGTATTGAAAGTAACGGAGATAGAGGTGACTTTACTTGCTGCCAGTTTATTCTTGCCAGCGGTGGTAAATTCGATTGTCCATGTGCCGCCCTCGGTGCCATTTGCGGGAACGGCCAGTATATAATCATCCTTTACAAGGTCAACATGCGGATTGGTTTCAATCGTCAGGTTTGCGGTTTCGCTTTCCCAAGTAAGTGCGCTGGACATAGTATCCGTCAGGATATACTTTGCAAGCTTATTAACATTGCTGGGAACTGCAGCGGTAACTTTCCACGTTACAACATCACCAACAGAAGCATCCGTTGCCTTGCCGTAAACATCTTTATTTTCAGTGTCTACACCGGTTTTTACCTGCTTTTCGATATTCGGCTTTTCGTTGACAACTTTGATGGTATCCTTAAGCTTATCATCCTTATAGGCATCATTAATGGTAACGCTCTGATCATTCTCGATGGTAAACTCATATGCCGCCTGGCCATCCATAATGTAACCTTGGGGTGCGCTGTACTCGATAAAGCGATAGGTACCCGGTGCAAGGTCCGTAATGTTGATCATACCACCGGCGTTAGTCGTCAGCAGGCCATCTTCATCTACGCTTCCGTTGCCTTCCGATACCGTAGGGGCAGTAACTGGTACCCAATTATCTCCATCTTTGCGCTGAAGATAGAACTTTGCACCCGAAAGTGCTACCTCGGTAGATGTTCCATCAGCATTATAATTTTTACCGTACTTTTTCAGGTTGATACCGCCGTAAACCGCCGCGTTTTTGGGGTATACCTCAACATCATAGTTCCAATAAGTTCCATCATCATTGGCCTCGGTCATAGGAATGGAAACCAGGAAGTTTGCCGTTTTGTTTACGATCTGGGAAGGTGCATCGGTTTCAACGATCAGGTACACGCCAACTGGCATATGTTCGAACAGAGCTATACCCTTTCCATTAGGAGCACCAGTCGTGGCCGTACCAAATGCAGTAAGTGTATCATTTGCAAGTGCTGCATCTACAGTGTCTTTGATGTTTTCATACGTTGTTTCGCTCGTAATTTTAATATCGGGCTTAATTTTCGTCAACGCCTCAACAGGCTGCATTTTCACATCCGTGGTGCCTGTTGTTGTATCGGTAGACTGCACAATATTAGCAACCTTATATGCAGTAAAGGTAACACCATCCAGCAATTTATTTGGATCTTGCTCATTGCCTTCATACTTATAGATTGTCAGGCTGCCTGGTATGCTTGGATCGATTGTGGAGGTGATTAGTCTCCTCTCTGCCATTGCTGGCATGGCGCACAGGCTGAGGGCCAGGGCGGCGCTCAACAGGCCTGTGAGAAAACGTTTTACTTTTTTCATTTCAGTACCTCTTCTCTTAAAAAAATCATCATCGGATGGGCGGCGGGGCCGCCCGGCTTAAGGGTTCTGCATCAGCACGGCGTGCAGTGCGGGGCGCTGCAGTGGGGAAACGCTGCCGCGCCGCCCGCACTGTGCCGTGAAGAAAAAAGGAGGAAAAACTGGGCCGCTTGCCCACTTGGCTTAAGGCTGCGCCCTGCCGTAAACGGGCGCGCACTGGCGGGCTGTACCCTGGGGGTTGCTGGGTTTCCGGGGGATGGTTAATGTCGCCGGCCCCCTTTCCTGTTGTAGCGGAATGTGAATATCAACAGCCCTGCCACCGCCAGCGGCATGCCGATCAGCAGCCACAGGCTTGGCGCGTCTGCACCCGTGTGGGGCAGCTCAGGCGTTTTACGGTTCAGAACGGTAAGGGTCATGGTGTAGGTGTTGTCGGACTGCGTAAACTTGTCTCCGACCGGAATTATCTGCCCATCAATAGAACACTTGCCGTCTTGGGTAAATTCGATCACAATTGGCTGTGCCAACAGGTTGTACCCCGGATGTGCCTTGGTTTCTGTCAGGCGGTATGTACCGGGTTCCAGATTTTTGAACGGGTTCTGGGTTATCTTGCCGTCCGTTCCGGTTGTACCGGTAATGGAACCTTTGTTTGTGTTATCGAATGGGTAGTTTTTATCTACTACCCACTGCGTTTTTCCTTCGGCTGTTGTTTCGACCAGCTTTTCCAGCTTGAACTCAACACCACCCAAGGGCACATCATTGCCTTTTTCGTCTTTTTCCGCGTCCTTCTTGATGATATTCAGTACAAACTTCGGGTTCTGCAGCGTGTTGGTCAGCACAATCTTGCCGCTGCCGCCGGTGATGGTTCCATCGGGGGCTTTGGCTGGCGTTGTAGTTGCGCCGGTTTCGCTGTCCTTTTCGCTGTTTGGTGTTGCTTCAGCCGTTACCGTTACACCATACGTATTGCCGTCAATCGTAATGGTTCCGTCTGCCCGGGTAAAGTTGTCATTCTTATCTACCGTACCTTCCACAATGCGGTATTGGTAATTCGTGTTGGGATTGTCAACCGGGCGCTGATCCAAACCGCTAAAGGTACGCTTCCAGCCATTATTATCATCGGGGGCAATGGTAACATAGGCTTTCGTGCCGTAGTTTACCGGTGTCCAGTCATCATCGTTTGTGCTGGTTGCCAGGCGGCGCTGGAGCTGGATGTAGATCTCTTTCGGCTGCTGCGCAGTGCTAAGATCGTCCGTACCATTTGCATCTTTCCAGAGCTTATCGAACTCAATGTTGATCAGTGTGCGCTTGGTGTTGGTAAAGATTGCGGTAACTTCCGGATTGTCCGGATTTTCGCTCGCCACAATCTCGCCTTCCACCATGGTTTTGCCGATCACCTGGGCGTATTGACCTTCCGGAACAGTTACGCTTTGCAGTTTGGCACCATCGTTGCTTCCGACTTCCTCGATGGTATAGCGGGTACCAACGGGGATGCCGGTGATGGTCGCGGTGTGGTCGCGGTTGTTGGGGTCACTCATATCAATCGTAACGGGTTTTTCGATGGACTTTTCTTCCAGACCCTCACCGCCAACATCATTAAAGGTAACTTTGAAGGTGTAGATGCCTTTAATCTTCTCTTCCTCACCAGCTGCGGCCTCCTTTTGGATTTTCAGCCCGCCGGTTTTGACGGTGTTGACGTATTTTACCTTTAGCTTTGTCAGCGTGGATTTTGTTTCGTCCGGGTCCTTATAGGAGCGGAAGACGATGGTGTCGGCGGAGGGTTTGTTTTCGTTATACTTGTTGCCCTCCTGCTCTTTATCTGCTCCCTTCTTTTCCGTTCGGCCATCATTGGGGCTGCTTCCCGTCTGCCCGTCTAACGAAGGTATTGTACTAGGAAGAGTTACGCTGTTACCTTCTTTCATCGACTCAACCACATGCCCGTTCTCGCACACGGTCCATGTGGTGTCGTACAGGTTTTCGTTCAGTTCCTCTTTGAGCGAAATGTAGCTGCCGCGGCGGAACTGGTCGCTGAAGGTAACGGTTTCTCCAGCTTCCAGAACAAAGCTTCCGTCGCCTTCCACCAACTGGGTGTCGTTGTCCATGTTGGAGGTGTACTGTGCGTTTTCGGCGTTTTGCAGCTGACCGCTTTTGACGGAGCCGTAATCCGGGATGTCCTCCTGCTTGGTTGTAAAGCCGGACATCGTACTTGGCTTCGCTTTGGGAATGAAGGTAAAGTTCCTGAAATAGATGTTGCGGCTATAGTTATCGCCCACGCGGATGGTTGTAACGTTGCCGCTAAATTTGCCGTCCGAACCGCCCTGCTCTTTCATCTTGTGCAGGTCCAGCTTTACGGTGACCCATTGGTCTGTCTTCAGTTCGACCGAGCCATACGTTGCGCCGTTAATGCCTGATGTGCCAAGGCTGCCTTTTTGGCCGTGGATAGGTGTTTGTTCATCCAGCAGTTCCAGATACAGGTTGTTGAGGGAAAGTTCACCACCATCATCGTGCTTAACGTAAACCTCGAACGTAAGGAAGCGCTCGTTTTCGATATTGATGGGTTCTTTCAGCGTCAGGATGCCATAACGGTTCTTACGCCATTTACTGACGGGTTCCGTATCCATATAGCGTGCGTACCAGTGAAGGACCTTTTCTTTATTCGTCCCGGAATCTGGCCCGGGGTTATCAGCCTTCTCGAAAATGTAGGCATCGTTATTTGGGGTTGCGGGTTCAATAGTGCTTGTCTCCAAATTCACCACTTGGGAGTGAGTACCGCTTGTATCCGGGTCAGCGGCTTTTTTTTCTCCATAATGGGTTGCCTGGTTCTGGATGGTGAAGTTGAAGATTTTCCGGCCTGTAAAGCATTTTTTGAAGTCATCGTCAGTAACGTTGGTCAGATCGACCTCTTTTTGAACCTGCAGCTCGTTATTATCCGGGAAGTTGAACGCCACCGCCATGTTGGACTCCCACATACCGCGTTCCATATAGTACATGGTAAGGGTGTGCTTTTGGCCTTTGTCGAGGTCATCAAGAGTAGTGCCTTTCGCACAGAAATTGATGTCCTCGCCATTATATTTTACGGTCTTGACAATTTCTCCATCTTGATCACTACCTGACGTTCCGCCTGTTTTGACCTTACTGACATAGGCTGTTACACTATTTTTGTTTTTATCTTTCTTGCTCTCGCCAAATTCCAGCAGGCCGGAAACCTTACCATGGGCGCCGCCAACGTCAAGCGCCAGCTTGCCATCAATGAATACCCAAACGTCATCGTCACCGGAGAAGAAGAACTTGATGTTGGTTTTTTCCTTTTTTCCATCTTTACCAATCTTATTGGTTTCCACCATGCCGTCATTCGTCAGGGTAAAATCCATCTGCAGCTTGGTGCCAAAGCCGTAATTGTAGGTAGAAGCCACACCAGGTTTTGCTGTTTCATTGAACGGGAAGTAGCCATAATGGCCTTGCCCGCCCGATGACGCATCCACATTCTCAGAAGACTTTCTGTTATCGGTACTTTGGAGAAAATATTTTGAATCCGAATTTTGTCCCGAATCTTGTTTTAGATACAAGGTTGTATCCTTGCTGTCAAAGTACCAATAATCAACGCCGGGATCGTTATCAAAAAGATTTTCCTTTTTAGTAAATGGGAACTTTACATTCTCATACACTTCACCAAGCTTTGCTTTTTTACTATTTTCTCCTAGGAGGAAGTCTTTGCTAAAGTGCGGTTCTACTTTTTCTGTATCTTTCAGCAGCGGTTCACCTGTTGCTTTACCGTTGGATGTTGTATCCGCAACCAATCCCTGATAGGCATAGTATGTATGCTTAATATCTACGCTATTATCTTCATTACGCTGAGAGTTATTGATTGCCATAAAACGACCAAAGTCGTTGTACCCAAACAACTTTAATGTATCTTCAATCTGGCTAAATTCAGGGGAGCCTGCAGGCTGGAAATGTCCGGTATAAATCGGATATTGGGCACCTGCAGTCTGATAATAATCGCTCAGCGCCTGATCAAATTCACGGAAGGTTACCCAGGTGCGGTGACTTGCACCCTTATATTCACCGTAGCCATCACGGTTCTTGCCGTTCAACTCGTAATCTGTATAATAGTCATACAGCGTACTGGTAACATATTTTGTGTTTGCTTCTTCCGTAAAAGGAACGGATGCAATATCTACTATTGGAGTTTCTTTCCCCGTTTCGGCATCACGATTTTTCCACGTTTCGGCATCACGCGGGGTGGTGTCTTTTGGAGCCCAGTAGCCGCCGCGTGGGCCACTGTGATATATTGTATCGTCATTCGTATCCGCATAGAAGCACTGTTCCTTATCCTTATAATCTAAAGGGATGTCTACCCAATCTGTATTGTTGCCGCAGTTTGTAAGGATCTTATCGCTACTCAACGGATACGAAGAGAATGCAATTTGGGTATAGCCATCCGGCACATCTGCTGCATAGTAATCTGTGCCCTTAATCCGGCTCATTTCGCCGCCTATGCTTTTTTTGTCTTTTCCTTTTAAGCAGTAGTAAACCGTACTTTCCGTACTTTGATCGGCTTTGGGGATTGAATAGTTGCCGTCAGTATCATTAGTACCTGTTGTTGGCAGCTTTGAGAAAGTAGCATCGTAATAGATAAGGACAGACTTTTCTATACCCCATCTTTCGTTGTCTTCGCCAGTATAGATAAAGCATTTACTTGTATCACTGTATGTAAAGGATTTTTTATCATCACTAACTTTTTCACCATAGAAGTTATAGAATTTGCTGGATTTTGTGGAACCGCTCTCATTCCATGTAAACTGAACATAAGAGCAATAATCGTTAGGAATGGTAAAGGTTGCTGTGGAATTAGGAGCAATACCAGAATCCGCCCCAGCATTATTTAAGGCTATTGCGACCTGGATAAGCTCTCCATTCTCATTCGGTTCATAAAACCAGGCTTGGACGTTCGTTAGTGTTTCACTGGTTTTATTTTCAAAGACCATCTCTTTGCCAGCGAAATGATTATGGCTAACCGTATAGGTAGACCACTTCTTGCCCTCTGCGCCCTCTGCATCATAGTAGTTGCCGCCGATATAATTCTCACGAGTTGGATCGAACGTCTTCCACCACGTACGTGCATTTACATCAGCAATTATTACTTTGGCTGTAGGGTTATCGTCTGTAAGTGTATCTTCCTTATATCCCCAAAATTCAAGTCCATTCAATCCTCCAAATCGATAGTGTTTGGCCTTATTCAGGAACGCAGAATAAATTTTTCTTCCGTCCTTCGTTTTGTCAGCTTCCTGCATATCAAGCGTATACGGCTGCTCGTTACTGTTGTTTGTATCTACTGCACAAATTTTAACGCTTGTATAATCACTCCAGCTCTCAGGCACTGCAAAATAGAGCGTGTAAGTATCCGGCACGTCCCCCTCACTAACTGCCTGCACGTTATCCACGCTTCTTGCGGCGTACATCTTCTGCGGCTGTTCGGTCGGTTCCGGGGTGGCGGTGGGGGTCACAGTCGGCACAGGGGTGGCCGTTGCGGTGGCTGCCGGTTCCGGGGTCGGGGTTGGTTCTGCCGTGGGCTCCAGCGTTTCGGTCGGGGCGGGCTGCTCCGGCTCGGCGCTTTGTTCCGGTTCCGGGGTGGCGGCATCCGGCACCGGGGTGGCGGCGTTCTGCTCCGGCGAAACGGTATCCTCCCCGGAGGCCGTTCCCGGCTCATCCTCCAGCAGCTCTACTTCGTCAGGTGCGTCGGGCAGAGGATCCACCTCGGCGTATACAGGCAGGGCCATTGCCATAACCAGGCAAGCGGTGACAAGCAGCGCTGTCAGCCGGCGCGCCCAACCTGTTGTGTTTTTTCCTGTTCTATTCAATCTGCTCACCCGTCTTTCGCGCTGGCTTGATGGAAGCACATTGTTCCACAGGGGATCCCTGTGAAACAGTAAAAGAAGCCAGCTTCTTTTACTTGCGCAACCGTTGCCACGTTGTTTTTAAAAAAAAACCGCATCGAGTCTTCTCATTGCGCATTTACTTTTTATTTTCTTAATATAGCACCTTTACACCAGAAAGACAATACAATCCACGTAAATACCTGTTTTTCAGCACTTTTACTGATTGCGTTTTCCTCCAATTATATAATGTGTTCAAAGCCTTTGTATAATTTATTGCTGATTTTCTTTTTGGCAGCGGTCCCTTTTATATACTTTGACCGCGCGTTTATGATCCTCTGCGCACACAGAGCGCAACTTTGCGGTAAAATTCGCCTTTTTTGTTGCATTTCACTGTTTTTGCGCAATTATTTGTTTCGCATGCGCCTGTTTGTGGCGGGGCCTGGCGGCGGGGTGGGCGCCTTGTGGGAGGGATGGCAGGTTTGCGGCGCACGGTTCCCGTTTTTTGCGGCGCGATGGGTACACCGCGCCCCTGCAAACGTTTTGCGGTGTTTGCGGCGGCGGGTGTGTGTTTGGTGGATTGCACGCCCGCCAACGGGACGCCGTTCTCCCTTTACAACGGGGTGCGGGTTTGCTGCAGATATGCCATTCGCTTTTTTGTCCCCCCTGCCCCGCCCCTGATTCCCGGTTCCCCATTGCCGATTTCTATTTGCGCCAGCTCCCAGCTTTCAATCTATCCTGTGTAAACTGCAACCCCTCACGCGCCATTCTGTGCGGCACTTACCTTATAATATAGGGGTGCTGCCCTGTGTAAATTTGCAACTGATCTATTTGAAGCAGCTGTGAGCTGTTGCAATTTTGCACAGGGTATTGCCCGCATTCTGTGCCGAACATTCCCGAAACGTGTTGGAAAAACGCACAGGATTGCCTTGTTTCCCTATGCCGCTTACCGTTGGAAAAACGCACAGGTTACCCCCGGAACAGTTGCATTTTACACAGGGTATTCCCGCTCCCCTGCCCCGCCGTGACCCGCGTACCTGTTGGAAAACCACACAGGATAGGCCCGTTCCCCGTGTTGCAATTTACACAGGTTTGGCTGTTTTTGGCTTATTTGCAACTTTACGCAGGTTGCTTTCCGCACAGGAAAATGGTGGTGGAATGCACAGGCTGCAGTTGGTTGAACACACAGGTTTGCGTTGTTAAATTACACAGGCTCTACCTATTACTAATATAGAACTAAACATCTAAGCCATAATAACAACCAGAGGTAAGCCGGGAGATGGGGAAGAAGGGGGAAAAAATTGGTGTTGCCATTCCATCAGGTTACAGAACCCTGAAACGGCAGGGCAGAAAAGCACAATAAAACCCTGTGTAACCTGCACCCGGGCTGCAACCCCCACAGGATATATGGCAAACCACAACGCGGGTGTTGCATTTTGCACAGGGTAATGGCGGTGGAACCCTGTGTAAATTTGCAATTCTTGCGCTGGACAACAGGATGTGCTATAATGTCTAACATGATGTGCGTGACCACCCGGGATACAGCAACCGATATAGGAGGCCCCTGCTTATGGCGGCAAGTAAACAGAAAAAAGATGATCCGTTTGTCGTTACGTTTGAAGAACGCGGGGACCAGACCATCGTTCGCAAATCCAATGACCTTGTACAGATGACGCGCAACAACCTGACGCTGAGCCAGCAGCGCCTGATGCTGCATATTTTTTCGATGATTAAGCCGGAGGATACGGACCTGCCCTCTTATGAGCTGAGCATTTATGATTTTATCAAGATGACCGGCATGGACCCGCACAGCGGGGCGCTGTACAAGCAGGTGCGCAAAAATATTGAAGAGCTGGCCAACGCGCCCATCCAGTGGATCAAGAATAACGGAACTTCCACGGTGGAAACATTCCGCTGGATCGATAAGGTGCGCATTGATGAGGGCCGCGCGCGCATGACCATCACGCTGGATCCGGTGCTGAAACCGCACCTGGTGCAGCTGAAAACCCTGTATACCACCATGGATGTGACCTACACCATGCTGATGCGGTCCACCTATTCCATCCGCATTTACGAGCTGTGCAAGAGCTACCAGAGCCTGTATCTGAAAAAGAAAGCGGCCGGGGAACCGCTGGTATGGAACCTGAGCATGCTGTATGAACAGCTTTCGTATACGGCCAACCGATGGTCGGATTTCCGCCGCCTGGCACTGGAAAAGGCAAAGGCGGAAATTAACGAAAAGACGGATATTATTTTTAATTACGATGTGTACGAAAAAAAAGGGCAGAAGGTTCTTTCGCTGGTGGTAACGATTGACCCGGTGGATGATGCCGCCGCACAGGCCAACCTGGACAGCATCAACAGCACAGTGCGCAAAAAGAGCAAAAAGAAGGGCCGCCCCACCGTGGCGATTGAGGATTCGCTGCTGGATGACCCCAGCGTGATCACCTTTGATTATGTTTCGGCACCGGAAACAACGATCCCCTATTCCTTTGGACGCCACCGCACCGAGCTGCGGGAGGAAATTGTTGTGAAAGCGCGCATGGATCAGCTGCGCGCGGAGATTACGCCCGAAGAGCTGCACGCGGTGGAAGTGATCATTGATGTGTTGGCAGATGCCTGCTGCACCATCCAGGCAGGCGATGGCGAGCAGGACGGCGGCAACAAAACGGTGTTTGGAAAGATGAATGCCATCATCCTGGATTGCGGCGGGCTGACCAGTTGGCTGGCCGGTGTGGCACCCCGCTATGCACAGGAGATTATTCCCCGGTCGCAGACGATGCGCAGCCCGGCGCGGTACCTGAACAAGGTGCTGCGCGAGGATATGGATAACTATCGCATTTATATTTTCCGCAAGGCAAAGCCGGCAGCAGAACCCAAAGAGGAGCTGTTGGAAGCGGAGTACCATGTGATGGACGAGCCGGTGCAGCAAACGATGCCGGAGCCTGAGCCGCCCAAGGTAGAGCTGATTCCCGAAACGATTGTAAAACGGCAGGATATGCGAAAAGAGTTTGCAAAGTTTGTAGATGATGGATACCTGGAAAAGACGTTGACGAGCGGCCAGCGCGGCGCTTACCACGAAATTTACCGCCACCTGGCAGCGCGGTGCGTGCCATCGCCTTCCAGCCTGCGCAATGGGCTGAAAGACGAAATGCGGCTGCATTACCTGGCCTGCATGAATGAAGTGATTGAAAAGTATGGCAGCCTGACCCCATTGATGGAAGCTATGGCGCATGAACTGGACTTTGATGTGTTCTGGGCAAAGGCCGCCAAGGACCCCAACGTGAATAACCCGATGGGGCTGTTCTACCACATTATTGAAGAACGCGCGCTGAACCCGATCGGCACCATAATGAACGACCAGGCACAACGGCAGAAGGTTGCCGCCAAGGAAAAAGGTGAAAAAGATAAGTGGCACAACGAAAGCTGGATGGATGCTTTTGAGGAAGATATCCCGGATGACAGCGAAGAGTAATTGAGATGAAGCAGAGCGGATAATCCGGGAGCGCTATTATAATAAGGTAAGCAGCGGCTGGCAGATTGCTGGCCGCTGCTTTTTTGATTTCAGATAGACCTTGGGATAATAGGTGAGAATGAAGGTACGTGAGCGGGAGTGCCTGGATGAAGTGAAGAAGGATGGGAAGGAAAAACGGCAGAGAAAAAGCGTGAACAGCAACGAAGAGATGCCTGCATAATATTCGTCAAAATATCCGTTGACACACGCGAAGCATATGATATAATAGAAGCTATAACAGCAACGAAGAGATGCCGCACGGCATGGGGTACCCGTTTTTGCAACCCGCGGTATTGCCTTAGATTAAGATGCCGGCGTGCGGTACCGCCAAAAGAACCGAACAAAAGGCAAAGATTAACCGACAGCAACGAAGAGATGCCTACACAAAGGCGCTCGCAAGGAGGAAAACAATGGGATATTGTATCTCAGTCTGCATTGAAAAAGGCGGCGTGGGAAAAACCGTTACCGTCTGCAACCTGGCGGCGCTGATGGCGCAGGACGGCAAGCGGGTGCTTGTGGTGGATATGGATGCCCAGGGCAACTGTACCTATACCCTGACGGGCGCCCGTGTAACCGATAATACTTTTGACCGCGCTGGCGTGTATGATATGTTCCGTGCCTATGGCATCAGCGGCACGCAGAACTATATTTCCCGCACGCAGTTTGATAATATTGATATAATTCCGGCAAATGGCAACACCCCAATGGCGGCCAAGCAGCTGCAAATCCTGGAACAGTCCGAAAGCACCAGTATCAATATGTTTTTGGCCATGTGCCTGGCACAGGTTGCCGGCGAATACGACTATATTTTGATCGATACCCCGCCGTCCCGCGATGTAATGGTGACCAACGCCCTGATGGCCAGTGACTTTGTGCTGATCCCCTGCGTGTGCGATGACTACAGCCGTGACAGTGTGTACCGCACTGTGGCCATGTGCCAGCAGTTGGAGCACGATGAGGGCGAAAAAATTGATGTTTTGGGCATTATCCTGACTATGGTGGAAAAAACTGCCCTGACCGAAGTGATCCGCAATGAACTGCGGGAAAGCCAGCTGGGCAGCAAGCTGTTTGCTGCCGAAATCCGTAAGGGACAGGCTGTAAAGGATAGCACCCGCCTTGGTGCGCCGGTTGTGCTATGTGCACGCAGCAGCAACCCGGCAAAGGATTATGCAAAGGTGTATGCCGAGCTGAAAACGCGCGTTGAACAGGAGGCAGAGTGATGGCAAGCAAACTGGACCGACTGCAGAAGAAAGGCTTTAAAGTAAACGAAGCAGCGTTAAGTAAGATCGCGCGCGGCGACCAGGAGCCGGGCGGTGAATACAGCGAGATCAATATCAATGATATTGAAGAAAACCCGGATAATGCCCTTTACCGTGAGCTGGATACCGAGGAAGATATTGCGCTGCTGGCCGATGATATCCGCCGCGCGGGGCTGCTGCACAACCTAGTTGTGTTCCCTAAGACCGGTGTTGGCGGAAAATATGTGCTGCTTTCCGGCGAGCGCCGCCTGCGTGCGCTGCGCCTGTTGGTGGAGCAGGATAAACGCGAGCAGGAAGAAAAGCAATTGCCCAACCGCATGAGTGAATGGCAGAAAGTGCAGTGCAAAGTGGTGCGCAACTTGACGGAAAACGAAAAAGTTGTGTATATTGACAGCGCAAACCTGCAAGTGCGCGGCGGCATCAGCAATGAACGTGTGATGCGCCAGGCGGCGGCGCGTTTTGTGGAAAACCTGCAGAAAGCACCGTATAACCTGAGCGCAGCGGAAGCGAAAAAAGCGCTGAAAGAGGTCAGCCCGCTGAATTCCCGCACGATTGATAAGGCGCTTTCGATTCAGAATGATCTCAACCCTGATCTGCGCCGCTTGCTGGATGAGGAATTCCTGAACCGAGCCGAGTGCGAAACCTATCTCCGCTTGACCCTGGAAGAACAGGCCCGTGCAGCCGCAATGTTTTTGAAAATCGCAGCCCTTGACCCACGCAGCCATGAGCGCCGCGCCATCAAGGACGCATTGACCACAGCCATGCTGGATGTAGCAGTGGAACGCCGCAGCATGCAGGAGCGCGAGAGCGTATTTGCAGCAGCGTTGCAAAATGCACAGGATGCAATCGGTCAGGCCAAGACGCAGGAAAACAAGGCGGCAGCAGTAGATAAGGATCACAACTTTATTTCGGCCAAGCTGCCTACCACGGCCCGCAAACTGCGTAAAATTGCAGCGGCAAAAAATATTGAAGCTAAGATCCGCAGTTATACGGCAGAGGACCGCAAAGCAATGTCGGACCAGATGCAGGAGCTGATTGCGGCAGCGCAGGAGCTGAAAGCACTGATTGATGCTGTGGAATAATCCAGATCCACGAAAGCAGCAAACAACAAAAATCCATGCAAATAGGAATACAGGAATCCACGATATGAAACAGCGAATTGTCATCCGGCTGCACCTGGCTGTGCGGGCAGTGCTGCAAAGCGAAGCGGACTGGCGCGGCACGCGGCTGGGCACCCTGACATCGGAGCTGATCCATGAACAGGCTGCGAAAGCGCGCCTGTGCGGGGTGCAGAATTACGAGTTGAACCCTGTCAGCAGCCGCTATGTTCCCGTTACAAACGGGACAAAATATAAGCAGACATCTGGCCTGGAGCAGATCTCCATCTATCTGAACGATGAGGATATGCAAACCTTGAAAGAGCTGGCACTGGCCAACGATAGTGTGCGTGTGATCAACGGCAGGCAGGCAATCACCTACCGATATGTTGTTCCCGGAATGCTGCTGAACGACCCGGTGTTTACGGGGCTGACAGAGCAGAACAGCACGGCAGGGTAAGCACTTCAAAATCTTGAATAAATCAAAGGCGGCACCGCGTTTTTTGAAAGACGCGGTGCCGTTTTGTATGCAAAGCAGCCTGAAAATACTACAAAACATAAACCTGTGCGAAATTACAACAAAACGGATAGAAGGTGAGAATAGGAAAAAAGGAGAAATATGTTGGAATTTTACACAGGTTTACAGAGCAAAACATGAGGAAAAGCGCGATGCAGCGTTTGCAAAATAAAGCGGATTTTGGGTGAATCAGGTGCGGGGAACCAAAAAAGAGGGGAAACCTGTGTAAATAGCAACAATCTGCAGGGTGAATTACCTTTTTATAATACGACAGGGATAGGAATACCCTGTGTAAAGATGCAACACTGTACGCTGCGAAAGGGAAGGGTTGCAATTTTACACAGGGTATTGGTTATTCTGTCAGGCGGAGTAGAAGGAAAACGCTAAAAACAAAATGGCATATATGAGCTGTATTATACGATTTGGAATTAAAACGGCCGACCGAACGATGGGATTTGGCGGGATAGGGAGAAAGGCGAAAGTTGATATGGAGAGAGCGAGGGCAGAGGTTGGCATGCTGCTTGATAGACAAAAGCGTGGAAACGTGATGTGAAATGGCGGGAATACAACGCTATTTTTGTATTAAACTTGTCAAATAATACAATTTGTATTTCGATACAGAGAATCTCTTTGGAAACCAAGCGGGAATAATTTGACGATTTAAGCAATAGTAGATGGCCTGCAACTTGAGAAAGTATTGGCAACACCGCATAATTCCCGCCTTACGGCTTAAGCACCGCTCCGGCGGCTGCGGCACGGCATCTGCG
>OMDJ01000465.1_pt1 | contig 27577 bp, 27 predicted proteins | sample 1645211 | NCBI WGS metagenome assembly OMDJ01 (sample SAMEA103958142, study PRJEB25191) | human gut metagenome | biome: human-associated habitat [ENVO:00009003]; feature: intestine environment [ENVO:2100002]; material: feces | place: Germany | collected 2013/2015 | reverse complement strand
CGGGGATGCGCGTCAACCCGCTCATCATCGCCGAGGAAAAGCTCCAAAAGGCCGAGCGGGCTGCGGGCGGCGAGCCACTGCTGTCTCTCAAGCCCTATGTGAGAAAGACCGCCTGCATCGTCGCCACCGGCGGCGAGGTGAAAAAAGGGCTGATTCAGGATACCTTCACGCCGGTCGTGATCGACAAGCTCAGGACCTACGGCATCGAAACGCTCGAGGTCGTCTACTCCGGCGACGGCGTGGAGAATGTGCGCGACGCGGTGCTTGCGATGCGTGAAAGGAATCCCGATATGGTCCTCTGCACCGGCGGCATGAGCGTCGATCCCGACGACAACACGCCCAGCGGCATCAGGGCTGCGGGCGCGGACATTGTCTGCTACGGCGCGCCGGTGCTGCCCGGCGCCATGTTCCTGCTCGGCTATTTTGACGACGGCACGCCTGTCATGGGACTTCCCGGCTGCGTGATGTACGCGGGCGCGACGGTCTTTGATCTGGTGCTGCCGAAGGTCGCGGCGGACGTTCCCGTCACGCGCGCCGATATCGCCGCCATGGGCGAGGGTGGGCTGTGCCTTGGCTGCAAGCCGTGCCGGTATCCGGTCTGTCCGTTCGGAAAATAAATCCTTCGCGCCTGCGGGCGCGAAGCTTTCACCATTCATTATCTTTCACGAAGGATAACGATAGAGAACTATTTTGAAAGGAAAAAGAAGCCCATGAAAAGGCTCGTATCTCTGCTCCTCGCGCTCTCCCTCGTGCTCGCGCTGACCGCCTGCGGCTCCAAGGCCGACGGCGCCGCCGATGCTGCCGCCGGATCCCAGCCCCGGGACAGCGCCCCTGTGGAAGAATCCGCCGGCGATCCGGTCGAGCTGATCGTGTTCGCCGCCGCCTCCATGACGGAGACTCTGACCGAGATCGCGGAGCTTTACAAGACCGCCGCGCCCGAGGTCACCGTGACCTACAACTTCGATTCCTCCGGCAAGCTGCTCACCCAGATCAAGGAGGGCGCAGACTGCGACCTGTTCATCTCCGCCGCTCCCACGCAGATGAACGCGCTCGACGGCAGCCTCATCGGCGACACGGAGAAAAATCCGGACGGGCTTGACCTCATCGTCATCGACAGCCGTGTGAACCTGCTGGAAAACAAGGTGACGCTCGCCGTTCCCGAGGGCAACCCCAAGGGCATAGAGAGCTTTGACCAGCTTGCCGAGCTGCTCAAGGGGGGTGAGGTCCTGCTCGCGATGGGCAACAGTGACGTTCCCGTCGGCCAGTACACCTTGAAGATCTTCAACTACTACGGCATTGACGAGACCGCCGTCGCGGATAAGCTGACCTACGGCAACAATGTCAAGGAGGTCACCTCGCAGGTGAGTGAGGCCGCCGCCGACTGCGGCATCATCTACGCCACGGACGCCTACTCCGCCGGCCTTACAGTCGCGGACAGCGCCACCGCCGAGATGTGCGGTCAGGTCATCTATCCCGCCGCCGTGCTCAAGGGCGACAAGGAGGACGCCACGCGTGCCTTCCTCGCCTATCTCCAGACCGACGCCGCCATGGCCGTATTCGAGTCCGTCGGTTTCAGCCCCGCGATCTAAGCGCTTTGCTGGTAAGATTTGATTTTTGTTGAACCGTTTTCGCTTCAGCGCTTCGTACCACCTGCGCAGCAGCGGCCGAGCGGAAAGAGAAGCACGCCAAATCGTTCAGAAGAAAACGCCCGCATATGATCTCCGAAATGTGCGTCAAGTACGGCAGTTCGGGGGTCAAGGGGCAGCGCCCCTTGCGTTTCTTGGGGAATACAAAGGGGGCCCATTCTTACGCTAAGAATGGCCCTCTTTGAAATCGCCGTTACAGACGGCAGCACCGGAGGTCACTATGGACTGGTATCCTTTATGGAACTCGCTGCGCATCGCGGCGATCATCCCATTGGGCTGCCGCCCAACGGGAGCACTGAATCTCTCCCTGCCCGGCCGAAAATAAATTCCGTCCGCGCCAAGGTTTTGCCTGCGGCAAAACGCTTGTACGCCGCACTCGCGGCGTATGTGGAGCTCGCCTGAGTCTCTGCAACGTCTGAACACCGGAGGTCACTATGGATTGGTTTCCCTTATGGAACTCGCTGCGTATCGCGGCGATCTCCACCGTCATCATCTTCTTCGCCGGCATCTTTGCCGCGTACTATATCGCCAAACTCCCGCGGCTCATCAAGGGCGTTCTGGATGTGGTGCTCACGCTGCCGCTCGTGCTGCCGCCGACGGTCGTTGGCTATCTGCTGCTGCGCGTGCTGGGACCCAAGCGCGTCATCGGCGCATGGGTGCTCGAGACCTTCGGCGTCAAGCTGGTCATGACCTGGTGGTCCGCCATCTTCGCCACCACGGTCGTCATCTTCCCGCTGATGTACCGCACAGTGCGCGGAGCCTTTGAGGCCTTCGACGAGACGCTGGCTTACTCCGGCCAGACGCTCGGGCTCTCCAACACCTATATCTTCTGGCGTATTCGGATGCCCTGCTGCCGGCAGGGCGTGCTGGCGGGCACGGTGCTCGCCTTCGCCCGCGCGCTCGGCGAATACGGCGCGACCAGCATGATCGCGGGCTACACGCCCGGCAAGACGGCGACCATCTCCACCACCGTCTATCAGCTCTGGCAGACGAACAACGACGCGCTGGCCTACCGGTGGGTCGCCGTGAACATCGTGATCTCCGCCGTCGTGCTGCTGACGGTCAATATGCTTGAACGCCGCAGCCTTCTGCGCGGCGCGAGCCGTGCGAGGAGTGTGAAGGCATGAGCCTGTATGTCGATATTGAAAAACGCCTCGGCGCGTTCTATCTGCGATCGAAATTCGAGGCGGAGAACGAAACGCTGGCGCTGCTCGGCGCCTCCGGCTGCGGCAAGAGCATGACGCCCAAGTGCATCGCCGGCATCGTGACGCCCGACCGCGGCAGGATCGTGCTGAACGGCCGCGTGCTCTTTGACAGCGAAAAGAGGACCGACCTCACACCGCAGCAGCGCCGGGTCGGCTATCTCTTCCAGCAGTATGCACTTTTTCCCAACATGACCGTTGAGCAGAACATTCTCTGCGGCATCCGCGCGGGGAACCGGTCGGAAAAGCGCGCGCTGGCTGCGGAAAAGATCCGCATGTTCCGGCTGGAGGGGCTGGAGAAAAAGTATCCCGCACAGCTCTCCGGCGGGCAGCAGCAGAGGCTCTGCATCGCCCGCGCGCTCGCCGTCGAGCCGGAGGTGCTGCTCATGGACGAGTCCACGAGCGCACTCGACCCCATCTCGACGTCAAAGATTGAAGACCTCGCGTGCGAGCTCAAGGACCACTACACCGTCGTCATGGTGACGCACAATATGCAGCAGGCGGCGCGCATTTCGGACAACACCGCCTTCTTCCTGCTCGGCGAGCTGGTAGAGTTCGGCAAGACGGAGCAGGTCTTTTCCACGCCCGCCGACAAGCGGACGGAGGACTACATCACGGGGAGGTTTGGCTGATGCGAAACAAATTTGACGAGCAGCTCTCGCAGCTCAATCACGAAATGATCGAAATGGGTGCGCTGTGCGAGGAGGTCATCGCGCTCGCCAGCCGTGCGCTGACCGAAAACGACAAGAGTCTTGCCGCGAGGGTCGCGCCGCTCGACAGCGAGATTGACCGGAAGGAGCGCGACATCGAGAACCTCTGCCTCAAGCTGCTGCTTCAGCAGCAGCCGGTCGCGCGCGACCTGCGCCAGATCTCCGCGGCGCTCAAGATGATCACGGACATGGAGCGCATCGGCGATCAGGCCGAGAACATCGCCGAGATCATCAGCTTTCTCCACGGCCATCAGGCCGAGGACAACGACCTCCTGCGCGAGATGGCGAAGGCCGCCATCCGCATGGTGACGGAAAGCGTTGACGCGTATGTAAAATGTGATACAATGTTGGCGGAGCAGGTCATCGCGGAGGACGACACCGTAGACGGCTACTTCACGCAGGTCAAGGAGCGTCTGATCGGCAAGATCGCGCAGGACCCCGCGGACGGCGAATACGCGCTCGACCTGCTGATGATCGCAAAATATTTTGAGCGCATCGGAGACCACGCGACGAACATCGCCGAGTGGGTCATTTTCTCCGTCACCGGCGTTCACAAGGGGGAATAAGGATGATCTGGTGCGTGGAGGACGATGCGAGCATCCGCGACATCGAGGTGTACGCGCTCACATCCACCGGCTTTGAGGCCCGGGGCTTCGCCGACGGCGACACGTTCTGGGACGCCCTGCAAAAGGAAACGCCGCCCGAGCTGGTCGTGCTCGACGTGATGCTCCCCGGCACGGACGGCATCGAGCTGCTGCGCCGGCTGCGCGCGAACGCGCGCTTTGCCGAGCTCCCCGTCATGATGGCGACCGCCAAGGGCGCGGAGTACGATAAGATCCAGGGGCTCGACCTCGGCGCGGACTACTACCTCACGAAGCCCTTCGGCGTGATGGAGTTCGTCTCCTGCGTCAAGGCCGTGCTGCGCCGCAGCCGTCCAAAAACGGCGCAGGTGCTTCTGCGCAGCGGCATGCTCACGCTCGATCCCGCCGAGCACACCGTCACGGCGGACGGCGCGCGCGTGGAGCTGACGTACAAGGAATTTGAGCTGCTGCGGCTCTTCCTCTCCCACCCCGGCATGGCCTTCACGCGGGATCAGCTGATGGAAAAGGTCTGGGACGTGGACTACTGCGGCGAGACGCGCACGGTGGATATGCACATCCGCACCCTGCGCCAGAAGCTCGGCGAAAACGGCGAGCACATCGAGACCGTGCGCGGCGTGGGCTACCGATGGGAGGCGGAGAAGAAATGACCAAAAAGATCTTCCGCTCCATCCTCACCGTCGGCGTTGCGGTGCTCGCGTGCAGCCTGCTGCTCGTCATGGGCTGCTTCTACAGCTTCTATGAGGGGATGCAGGAGCACCAGCTTGGCGACGAGCTGCGCATCGCCGCGGCAGCCGTGGAGACCAACGGCTCGACCTATCTGGAGAAAATCAAGTCCGACCGTTTTCGCGTCACCTGGATCGCTTCCGACGGCACGGTGCTCTACGACACGCAGGCGGACGCCGCGCAGATGGAGAACCATCTTGAGCGCGAGGAGGTCCGCGAGGCGCTGGAGACCGGCACGGGCAGCTCGAGCCGCTACAGCGCGACGCTGCTGCAAAAGACCGTTTACAGCGCGAGCCGCCTCATGGACGGCACCGTGCTGCGCCTGTCCGCCAGCCGCGCCACGATGGGCGCGCTGCTGCTCGGAGCGTTCCAGCCCATTCTGCTCGTCGTGATCGTGCTGCTCGTGCTCTCGAGCCTGCTCGCGAGCCGTCTGGCCAAGCGCATCGTCGAGCCGCTCAACGCGCTCGACCTCGAGCATCCGCTGGAAAACGACGCCTATGAGGAGCTCTCTCCGCTCCTGCGGCGCATCGACCGCCAGCGCAGACAGATCGACGCCCAGCTCGCCGAGCTGCGGCAGAAAACAGACGAATTCACACAGATCACCGCCGGCATGAACGAGGGGCTCGTTCTGCTCGACGAAAAGGGCGCGGTGCTGAACATCAATCCCGCCGCGCAGTCGCTCTTCGGCGTGACGGGCGCGTGCGTCGGGCAGGATTTCCTGACCGTGGACCGTGAGCACTCCATGAGCCTCGCGCTCCGCACGGCGATGACCGACGGGCACAGCGAGGTCCGCGCCGAGCGCAGCGGGCGCGAGTACCAGTTCGACCTCAGCCGCATCGAGTCCGACGGCAAGGTGGTCGGCGCGGTGCTGCTGGCCTTCGACATGACCGCGCAGGCCTTCGCCGAGCGCAGCCGCCGCGAGTTCACGGCGAACGTCTCGCACGAGCTGAAAACGCCGCTCCAAGGCATCATCGGCAGCGCCGAGCTGCTGGAGAACGGCATGGTCAAGCCGGAGGATATGCCCCGCTTCGTCGGTCACATCCGCGCCGAGGCGCAGCGTCTCGTGACGCTCATCGGCGACATCATCCGCCTCTCCGAGCTGGACGAGGGCGGCGAGCTGCCGACCGAAACGGTCGACCTTCTCCCGCTCGCGCAGGAGGCCGCAGAAAATCTCCGCGCTGCGGCAGAGGCGAAAAACGTGAGCATCATCGTCTCGGGCGAGAACGCCCCGGTCATCGGCGTGCGGCGGCTCCTCTATGAGATCGCTTACAACCTCTGCGACAACGCGATCAAGTACAACGCGGACGGCGGCAGCGTGGATGTGCGCGTCGGCGCCGAGGGCGGCAGCGCCTGTCTCACCGTGCGCGACACGGGCATCGGCATCCCTCCGGAGCATCAAAGCCGCATCTTCGAGCGCTTCTACCGCGTGGACAAGAGCCACTCCAAGGCGAGCGGCGGCACGGGTCTGGGACTGTCCATCGTCAAGCACGCCGTGGCGTACCACCATGGCACGATCGCGCTCAAAAGCGAGGTCGGCAAGGGCACGGAGATCGCCGTCCGCTTCCCGCAGGAAAAATAACGGCATCAAAACGGGAAAGAGCTGACGCTCTTTCCCGTTTTTGTTCCTTTCATTCCTGTCATGCGGCACAAAGATCACGGCATGAAACTGTCTCTTTTCACGAAATCGGCGCAGCGGACGTCGGCAAGCCTTGTACCGGCTTTCGCGCTGTGATAGGATAAAGTCATCCAAAACCACCCGCGGCGGCTACTCCACCCAATAGCCGCCGTGAGGAACATGAAAGGATCGTTCCCGCCCTGACCGGCGGTGCGGCAGTGTGGAGACCTGCCGTAAAGCGCCCGAACGGCGCGAGGCCCTGCGCGCGGAGGCGGCAGAGCCGCGGTCAGAGAATATGGCAGAAGTCATTCTGAAAAACATCAAGAAGGTCTATCCCAACAGCGAGCCGAAAAAGAAGAGCAGGAACAGCGGCGAGAAGAAGCACAACCTGCAGATCACCGACGAGGGCGTGGTCGCCGTGCAGGAATTCAACCTCGACATTGCCGACCGCGAGTTCATCGTCCTCGTCGGCCCGTCGGGCTGCGGCAAATCCACCACGCTGCGCATGGTGGCGGGTCTGGAGGAGATCAGCGCGGGCGAGCTGTACATCGACGGCAAGCTGATGAACGACGTGGCCCCCAAGGACCGCGACATTGCGATGGTCTTCCAGAACTACGCGCTCTACCCGCACATGACGGTGTATGAGAACATGGCGTTCTCGCTCAAGCTCAAGAAGGTGCCCAAGGACGAGATCGACCGCAAGGTGCGCGAAGCCGCGGAAATTCTGGACATCACCCAGTACCTCGACCGCAAGCCCAAGGCGCTCTCCGGCGGTCAGCGCCAGCGCGTCGCCATCGGCCGCGCCATCGTGCGCGACCCCAAGGTGTTCCTGATGGACGAACCGCTGTCGAACCTTGACGCGAAGCTGCGCAACCAGATGCGCGCGGAGATCATCAAGCTGCGCGAGAAGATCGACACGACCTTTATCTACGTCACGCACGATCAGGTCGAGGCCATGACGCTCGGCGACCGCATCGTCATCATGCGCGACGGCTTCATTCAGCAGATCGGCACCCCGCAGGAGGTGTTCAACCATCCCGCGAACCTGTTCGTCGCAGGCTTCATCGGTACACCGCAGATGAACTTCTTCGAGGACTGCCGGCTTACCAAGAATGGTGACGCCTACTCCGTCACCATCATGGGCCACACGCTGCCGCTGACGGCGGAGCAGAACGAGAAGCTCGCCGCGGCGGGCGCGGAGAGCCGTACCGTGACCATCGGCGTGCGTCCGGTCCATGTCACCGTCGGCGACGAGGGCATCGACGCGCAGATCGACGTGAGCGAGCTGATGGGCAGCGAGCTGCATCTGCACATGACCGCCGGCGGCAAGGACGTGGTGGCTGTGGTGCAGACCGCGAACCTCGACCCCAACGCCTACGCCCGCCACACGGCGGTGAGGTTCAGCTTTGAGCCGCGGCTCATCCATCTCTTCGACCCCAAGACGGAGAAAAACCTCATCTGATTTTCCGATGATATTCATCGGTGTGCCCGTTCCAAAAGGAACGGGCACTTTTTTTGTTACCGCTTGTCGCCGGGCCGGAAGAGCAGCGCCATCACGACCGCGAAGCAGACCGCCGCAGCGATGCCGCCCGCTGTGGCAGAGAGCCCGCCGGTCATCACGCCGAGCCAGCCCTGCTCCGCGACGGCCTTCTTCACGCCGCTCGCAAGCGAGTAGCCAAAGCCCGTGAGCGGCACGGTCGCGCCCGCGCCGCCCCATTCGACGATGGGCTCGTAGACGCCGACAGCCGTGAGCAGCACGCCCGCAACGACGTAGCCCGTCAGGATACGGGCCGGCGTGAGCGGCGTTTTGTCAATGAGGATCTGTCCCACGGCGCAGAGGATGCCGCCGCAGAGAAAGGCGTTGAGATAGTCCATCAGCTTTCCTCCCCGATGTTTTCCAGAATGACGGCGTGGCACACGCCCGGGATGCTCTCGCCCTGCATGGTGGAGGTCGGCGAGAGCAGCGCGCCCGTCGGCGCGAAGATGATCCTGTTCCACTTGCCCTCGCGCATCCCGCGCAGAAGGTAGCCATTGAGCACGGCGGCGGAGCAGCCGCAGCCGCTGCCGCCCATGTGCATATCCTGCCGCTCCAGATCGTAGAGCAGCAGCCCGCAGTCCTTGTAGTTCTTCGTCATGTCCACGCCGTCGCGCGCAAAGAGGTCCGTGACGACCTCGTGCCCGAGCCGGCCGAGATCGCCGGTGACGATGAGATCGTAGTCCGCGGGTGAGGTCCGCGTGTCGGAAAAGAGCGCGCGGAGCGTGTCATACGCCGCGGGCGCCATCGCTGCGCCCATGTTGTTCGCGTCCGTGATGCCGCGGTCCACGATCCTCCCGATGGCCGCGTGCGTGACGGCAGGGCCCCTTCCTTCGTTCGACAGGATGCAGCAGCCCGCCGCCGTAGCCGTCCACTGGGCGGTCGGCGTGCGCTGCGAGCCGTAGGGCACGGGCATCCGGTACTGCCGCTCGGCGGTGCAGAAGTGCGAGGAGGTCATCGCCGCAGCGCGGCGGGCAAAGCCGCCGTCGATGCTCATGGCGGCAAGCGCCAGGCTCTCCCCCATCGTCGAGCACGCGCCGTACACGCCGCACAGCGGCACGCCGAACTCCCGCAGGGCGAAGGAGGTGCCGATGCACTGGTTCAGAAGGTCGCCGGCAAAGATGAGGTCCAGCTCCTCCGGCCTGCGCGTCGCCTTCTCCAGCGCGCGGGAAAGCACGCGCTTCTGCATACGGGCCTCGCCCTTCTCCCAGGTCTTTTCGCCGAAGAAGGAATCCTCGCTCAGCTCGTCAAAATAGTCCGCCATCGGGCCCTGTCCCTCCAGCTTCGCGCCGATGTTGGCAAAGCTCTCCACGCGCGGCGGACGTGAAAAGCGCAGCGTCTGTGCGCCGATCCGTTTGGTCTCCATACCATTTCCCCTTGTGCTTGTAGTTTGTCTTAGTATGCCAAGGCCGGGAAATTTTATGAATTTCAGGTAAAACAAAGAGGGATGCGCCGTGTGTGCCGGCACATCCCTCTTTGCAGAGGAGGCAATATTCAGGTCTGATAGCTGCGCAGGAAGCGCCGCGTGCGCTCCTGCGCCGGGTCGCCGAGCACCTGCTCGGGATCGCCCTGCTCGACGATGACGCCGCCGTCCACGAAGATCACGCGGTCGCTCACGGCGCGGGCAAAGGCCATCTCGTGCGTGACGATGACCATGGTCATTTTTTCCTCCGCGAGATCACGGATGACCTTGAGCACCTCGCCGGTCAGCTCGGGGTCGAGCGCGCTGGTCGGCTCGTCGAAAAAGAGGATGTCGGGCCGCAGCGCCAGCGCGCGGGCGATGGCGACGCGCTGCTGCTGTCCGCCGGAGAGCTGGCAGGGATAGGCGTCCGCCTTGTCCGCAAGGCCCATCTTTTCGAGCAGGGAGAGCGCCAGCTCACGCACCTCGCCGCGCTCGCGCTTCTGCACGATGAGCGGCGCATCCGTCACGTTTTTGAGCACCGTGTAGTGCGGGAAAAGGTTGAACTGCTGGAACACCAGCCCGAAGCGGCTTTTGATCCGCCGCAGCGCAGCCTTGTCCGCGTAGACGCTCTTTCCCTCCGCGTCCATCGTCGCGGCGAAGTCGTTCCCGTAGGCGAGCGAGCCGCCGTCCATCGTTTCAAGCAGCGTCGCGCAGCGCAGCAGCGTGGATTTGCCGCTGCCGCTGGGGCCGATGACCGAGACGGCCTCGCCCTCGCCCACGGTGAGGGAAATGCCCTTGAGCACCTCCAGCGAGCCGAAGGACTTGCGGACATCCTGCATGGTCAATACGTTCATGTCCGGTCCCTCCCTCACTGGTAGTAGGCGAGCGAGCGCTCCGCGCGCTCCATCGCAAAGGCAACGATGTAGTTGAAGACGTAGTAAAAGAGTCCCGCCGCCGCGAGCGCCAGCATACCGGGCGTGTTGGGCGAGGCGACGATCTGCTTGGCGCGGGTGAACATCTCCACCGTGCCGATGACGGAGGCGAGCGAGGTGTCCTTCACGAGCGTGATGACCTCGTTCGTCACGGGCGGCAGCACGCGCCGGATCATCTGGGGAAGAAGGATGCGCCCGAAGGTCTGCCCGCCGGTGTAGCCGAGCACCTGCGCCGCCTCGAACTGCCCGACTGGGATGGACTCGTAGCCCGCGCGGTAGATCTCCGCGAAGTAGGCCGCGTAGTTGATGACGAAGCCGACGATGACCGCGCCGAAGCGCCAGTTGCCCGGCGGCGTGAAGTCAAAGAGCAGAAACGGTCCGTAGTAGACGACCATGAGCTGGAGCATCAGGGGCGTGCCGCGCATGACGGAGATGAACAGCTTCACGAGCCAGCGCAGCGGGGCCACGCGGCTGCGCCGGCCGAACATCACAAGAAGTCCGAGCGGCAGCGAGCCGAGCAGCGTTAAGGTAAAAATTTCCAGCGATTTCCCGAAGCCCTGCACCAGCAGGGTCAGCATGGCGGAAACGGTCATGTTACTTGACGAGGCAGAGGCTGTCGATCACAAGGCCCTGATCGACGTACTTCTCCGCGATGGAGAGCATCGTGCCGTCCTCGGCCATTTTGAGGAGCTCGGCGTTCACGGCGTCGCGCAGCTCGGTGTTGCCCTTGAGGAAGCCGATGGCGTACTGCTCGGTGGAGATGGGCTCATCCAGGATCACATAGTCGCCCTCGTTGCTGGCGATCTGGAACTTGGCAACGCCGAGGTCGGCGGCGATGGCGTCCACGCTGCCCTGCTTGAGCTCCATGAAGCCGGTGTTATAGTCCGCCAGCTCCACGACCTCCTTGAGGGAGGACTTGAGCGACTCGTTGGCGTTGATAGCGTCCACGGCAGAGGAGGCGGCCTGCGCCATCACGCTCTTGCCGGCAAGGTCGGCGAGGGAGGAGATGCCGCTGTCGGCCTTGACGACCATGACGATGGAGTTATCGACGTAGGGGTCGGACCAGGTGTAGTCGTTCTCGCGGCCGGTGTAGGTGAAGCCGTTCCAGATGCAGTTGATGGTGCCGGCGGCGAGCTCGGCGTCCTTGCTGTCCCATACGATAGGAACGGCCTCGAAGTCCCAGCCGAGGCGGGAGCACAGCTCCTCGGCCATCGCAAGGTCAAAGCCGTCGTAGCTGCCGTCGGCGGCGATGAAGCCGAACGGCGGGAACTCGGCGTCGAAGCCGACGATGAGCTTCTGCTTTTCGGCGGTCTGGGTGGTGTCCGGCGTGTCGGCGCCGGTCTGGGGGGTATCGTCCTGCTTGGCGCCGCAGGCGATGAGGGACAGGCTCAGCACGAGGGCGAGCGCAAGAGAGATGAGCTTTTTCATGGTTTGGATTCCTCCGCGTTTCGATTTAGTGTGATGCTATGATAGCACAGCATTTTGTAAATGCAAGCCCTATTTTTGCCCGTTCGGAAATCTTTGGCGTACTGACCGAAGCGCCCGCGGAGTTCTCCTTTTATATTTATGCACTATCACGATGTTGCAGTAGTGTGTAAAAGCATTTAAAACACTGTTCCGTCCTGTACCCCACGCAAAGAAAAAGGATTGGCTTTTTCCCTGTGCCGATGTATAATAGAGACAAATATGAACTTCTTCCGGGAGGATACAATATGAAAGAAAAAATGCGCACCATCGGCTACCTGTGCCCGAGGTGCAGAAAGCCCGTTATGCAGCAGCGCTCCCGCTTCGCCCTTGCCGCCTCGGGCGCGATCGTGCAGTGCGAATGCGGCAAGAGCGAGCTGCAGATCGACTTCGACGGCGAAAAATTCCGCATCAGCGTGCCCTGCGGCGTGTGCGGCGGCGAGCATCTGGCGGAGTGCGGCGCGGACCGGCTCCTCGACGGCGAGGGCATCGGCCTCGCCTGCCCCGAGACCTCCGAGCTTTGCTGCTTCATTGGCGAGGAATACGCCGTCGAGCGTGCGCTCGCACAGCTGCAGATCACGGCGGAAAAGCAGTCCGCGCAGGGCGACGCGCCCGAGGCCTTCACCGACACGGTCATCATGTATGAGGTGCTCAGCGAATTGAAGGAGATCGCCGCGCGCCCGCGCGGCATCACCTGCGCCTGCGGCAGCGAGCGCTACCGTATGCAGGTGCGTCCCGCCGCCGTCGACCTCATCTGCGAGGACTGCGGCGCGAAGCTGCGCATCGGCGCGGCGACGGACGAGGACCTTGACCGCCTGTGCTGCCGCATGACGCTGCAAATTCCCGGGAAGAAGGGGTAAGGGAGCATGGATATCGTCGTCTGCTTTGCGCTCTTTCTCGCGGCGATGCTCTTTTGCCTCGTCAAGGGCTTCTCCCTCGCGTGGGCGCTGCTGTTCGCGCTCGTGCTGTTCTTCGCCCTCGGTCTCAGGCGCGGCTACGGCGCAAAGGCGCTTGTCAAAATGGCGTGGAGCAAGATGCCCAAGAGCATGATCGTGCTGCGCATCCTGTTTTTCATCGGTCTGCTCACGGGACTCTGGCGCTCGTGCGGCACCATCGCCTTTTTCATCTACCACGGCATCCGCGTCATCACGCCCTCGCTCTTTATCCTCGTCGCCTTCCTGCTGACGGTGCTGCTCAGCTACGCGCTCGGCACGTCGTTCGGTGTGGCGAGCACGGCGGGCGTAGTGCTCATGGCGCTCGCGCGCTCCGGCGGCGTGAGCCTCTCCGGCATCTACTTCGGCGACCGCGGCGCGCCGACCTCGTCCTGCGCGAGCCTTGTCGCCGCGCTGACGGAGACCGATCTCTACGGCAACGTCAGGCGGATGTTCCAGACCGCCGCGCTGCCCTATGCGCTCTGCCTGATCGCCTACACCGTGCTCTCCTTCCGCAACCCCATCGTCACGGTCGATGAGACCATGCTGGACGCCCTCGCCGAGAGCTTTGTCATCTCCCCGTGGGCGCTCGTGCCCGCGCTCATCATGCTCATCCTGCCGCTCCTCCGCGTGCCTATCCGCCGCGCCATGGCGATCTCCGCCGCCGCGGCCTTCGTCATCACCGTCACGGTGCAGGGCGGCAGCGTGGCTGATGCGCTCCGGATCATGGTCGTCGGCTATCACCCGACCGAGGGGCTGCTGGCCTCCGTCGTCTCCGGCGGCGGGCTGGTGAGTATGCTCACGCCGTTTCTGATGATCCCGCTCGCCGCGCTCTACACCGGCATTTTAGAGGGCACGGGCGCACTCACGCAGGCGCAGAGCGTTCTGGAGCGGTCCGCCGAGCGCATCGGCCGCTTCCCGACGATGATCCTGCTGAGCCTCCTCGCCGCGATGGTGCTGTGCAACCAGACCATCGTTGTGATGATGGAGCATCAGCTCATCGGCGCGGTCTACGCCAAGGACGGCGCGGAGCACGAGGAGCTGGCGATGGACATCGCCAACTCCGGCGTCACCATCGCGGGTCTTATCCCGTGGTGCATCGCCTGCGCCGTGCCGCTGAGTATGCTCGGCGTCGGCGTTGAGGCCCTGCCCTACGCCTGCCTGCTCTATCTTATTCCGCTCTGCTACCTCTTCACCAAGCGCTTTTTCTTCCCCGCAAAATCCAAAGGAAGCGAGACACCGGTATGATCTCTCTGTTGGCCAAAAAATTCATCAAAAACCGCGAGGACGTCACCTCGCCTGCCGTGCGGCAGGCCTACGGGATGCTCTGCGGCATCGTGGGCATCGGCTTCAATGTGCTGCTCTTCGCGCTCAAGCTGATCGCCGGCACGCTCTCCGGCTCCATCGCCATCACGGCGGACGCCTTCAACAACCTCTCCGATGCGGGCGCGAGCATTGTGACGCTGCTCGGCTTCAAGCTTGCAGGACAGAAGCCCGACCCCGAGCATCCCTTCGGTCACGGGCGGCTGGAGTACATCTCGGGCTTGATCGTCTCCATGGTCATTCTCCTCATGGGCATCGAGCTTGCCAAGAGTGCGGTGGAGAAGATCCTGCACCCCGAGGCGGTGGAGTTCACGCTCCTCACCGGCGGCATCCTGCTCGCCTCCATCCTCGTCAAGCTCTATATGTATCTCTATAACCGCGCGGTCGGCAAGAAGATCGGCTCCGCCGCGATGGAGGCGACCGCGATGGACAGTCTCTCCGACTGCGCGGCGACCGCCGCCGTCCTCGCCGCGACGCTCATCGGGCACTTCACCTCGCTTCAGATCGACGGCTGGTGCGGTATCGTCGTCGCGGCGCTCGTGCTCTGGGCGGGCATTCAGGCCGCGCGAGACACCATCTCTCCCCTGCTCGGTCAGCCGCCCGCGCCGGAATTTGTCCAGAGGATCGAGAAGATCGTTCTCTCCTCTCCCGTCGTGCAGGGCATCCACGACCTCATCGTGCACGACTACGGCCCCGGCCGCGTGATGATCTCGCTCCACGCCGAGGTCCCCGCGCACGGCGACATCATGGCGCTGCACGACGAGATCGACAACATTGAGCAGCGGCTCCGCCGCGAGCTCGGCTGCGCCGCCACCATCCACATGGACCCCATCGTGACCGACGATAAGCTCACCGCCGAAACGCGCGAGCGCGTAGCGCAGCTCGTGCGCGGCATCGACGAGCACATCACCATCCACGATTTCCGCATGGTCACCGGCCCCACGCACACCAACGTCATTTTCGACGCGGTGGTGCCGTTCAAATTTCGCCTGAGCGACCATGAGGTCGAGCAGGAGATCCAGGCCGCCGTGAAGCGGCTCGACAGCAGCTATTTTGCCGTCGTGCAGATCGACAGAGACTACACCAAGTAAAGGAGCAGATGCCATGACAGAGGAGATTCGAAAGCTCAAGGAGATCATCGACGGCAGCGACAACATCGTCTTCTTCGGCGGAGCAGGCGTCTCGACCGAGAGCGGCATCCCCGACTTCCGCAGCGTGGACGGACTCTACCACCAGCAGTGGAGCGACCCGCCCGAAACGATCCTGAGCCACACCTACTACGAGCGCTATCCCGAGAAATTCTTCGCCTTCTACCGCGCAAAGCTCCTCTGCCCCGACGCGAAGCCAAACGCCGCGCATCGTAAGCTCGCCGAGTGGGAGCGCGCGGGCAAGCTGAAGGCCGTCATCACGCAGAACATCGACGGGCTCCATCAGGCCGCCGGCAGCAAGGAGGTCCTTGAGCTCCACGGCAGCACCCTGCGCAATTACTGCGAGAGGTGCGGCAAATTCTACGGCGTGGAGGCGATCACGCACTCCGCCGGCGTGCCGACGTGCTCCTGCGGCGGGCGCATCAAGCCCGATGTCGTGCTCTACGAGGAGGGGCTCAACGAGGATACGCTCTACAAGGCCGTGCGCTATATCGCCGAGGCCGACGTGCTCATCATCGCCGGCACCTCGCTCGCGGTCTACCCCGCGGCGGGTCTGGTAAACTACTACCGCGGCCACAAGCTCGTCGTCATCAACAAGACGCCGCTGGGCGATAAGACCCGCGCGGATCTGGTCATCACGGGCGCGGTCGGCGAGACGCTCGCGCAGGTATAAGCCCATCTTTTGGTGGCGGGAAAAAGCGGTGCAAAAACTTTTTCTTTTCCCGCAAAAAAAGGTTGACATTTGGCGTACAACAGGCTTATAATAGCGGAGCGGTCGTTTGAAAGACTGATGAAAATGCGGGTGTGCTGGAATTGGCAGACAGGCTAGCTTGAGGTGCTAGTGTTCGTATGGACGTGCGGGTTCAAGTCCCGCCATCCGCACCATCTTTTCTTCCGAGACTGCTTACGCGCGAGTGGTGGAATTGGCAGACTCGCTAGATTCAGGTTCTAGTGTCCTTCACGGACGTGCGGGTTCAAGTCCCGCCTCGCGCACCAAACAAATATAATCCGAACCAAATCTTCTTAATCGGAGATGGGTTCGGATTATTTGTTTTCTTCGAGAAATTCGAGGATACGCATTTCAGAAACGGCGTGGTAAAGCGTCCCGAATCCAAGCCCAGAGGGCCGAGAAAACCAAAACTGGTAAAGGATAAGGAGGACAATTATGAAAACCATTAAAAGCTGTGAATTCAACATGGACACTGGCTGCGTGGAGCTGCGGTTTCAGGACGGCAGCATGATTTCCATCGACTGCACCGCCGTAGAGAATGATGTGGCAGACAACCGCTTCCAGCGGTCAGAGCTGGACTATCTCATCTACAACGACCCGCTGGCTTATGCCGATCTTATTTTGAACGGAGACGTCGAAGCATACCTGAACGCCGTCACGGAGTACAAGCCCTATGAAAACTGAACAAACGCACAAAAGGGGATGGCGGTCTGCCATCCCCTTTGCCATGCTGTTTTAGGAGCATATATCCCTTGGATTTGTCTTATATCTATCGTCAGGCGACGTTCTCGCCGTTGCTGTCCTTGTCTGTTTTTGCCCCGTCCCGCGCCGCCTTCCATTCGGCAAATTCCCGTTGCCCTTCCTCACTCTCGTAAAAGGCGAGAATATCCGGCAGCAGAATTCGGGCGATGTTCTCGATCTCATGCTGCGGGATGCCGCTGTTGTTGGTGAGCTTTTTCCGCCTGCTCAAGTTGCACCTCCGAAAAAGTATTTTGCCGCAGCTTTCTCCTGTGCGGCGGAGGAATGGCGTCTTGAGCGTCTTTTGTCGTCTGCGCTTTTTCCCTTCGCATCCTTCCTTTCCTATCTGAAAATAAAAATGCAGCCGCCTGTCAAGCCTTTCGGCCCGTCTGCGTCTGCATGGTGTCCTGTGTCTGAAATTGTGTTTTCATTATAGCAGCGATGGGGCTGCACGTCAATACCACGGGAACGGAAGCGGCTTACAGCATAATTTCGGCAGCGGCTACCGAAATTGTTTTGTGGCTTGCATAGCAAGGGCAGTAGCGCAGCAGCCGCCAGCCGTCAATGGTCAAGATGAACGCTTCGCGCCATTGACTGCCGCCGCCCGCCGCGCTTTTTGGCAGACAAGGCGGGCAGGCACAGATTGCGCCTGCCCGCCCATACACATTCTGGCGATTGTAGATATTGGATTTTCGACCGGAGTTGTGGTCGGGTGCGCCCTGTTTCAGGGCGTACCCGACGCTGTTGTTTGCTGTCTATCTTCGCATGGTGGCGGCGCGGGAGAGTTTGCGTAAAGCAGGGTTTTGGGGACAGCGCTCCCTAACAAGATTCTGATAGGAACGGAATGAGCGGCAGGCGAAATCCGGCTCTGGCAATTCAGCTCTGCCTTTGTCGTAAGCTGCGTATTTCTTCCTTTTATAACCTGCAACACCAGATGCCCGATAGATGTGTGTTGACTGCATTAGCTTTTTCAATGCCCATGCTGTGATTCTTGGTCTAAGGCCGGTAGAAATCGCCGCTCCCGCATGATATGATAAATTTGAAAAAGTATTTTCCTGTCCACGCAATGAACGGCGATTTTTGTTGTCTATATAGGTGAAAGGCCTTTACGCAGAGAGAAGGGAGGGCGCAATGAGAGACCATGAGATCATAGAATTGTACTGGGTGCGTAACGAGAGCGCGATTGCCGCCACCGCAGAAAAGTACGGGAGCTACTGCCATACGATTGCATATAACATACTGCATAGCAAAGAGGATGCGGAGGAATGTGCCAACGATACATACCTTGGCGCATGGAATTCAATTCCGCCGCAGCGTCCGAACCGTTTGTCGATCTACTTAGGGAAAATCACGCGCAACCTCGCTCTGAACCGTTATAAGCGGTATACTGCCGAAAAACGCGGACACGGACAAGTAGTCCTCGCGCTGTCTGAACTGGAAGCCTGCGTTCCTTCGGAAACGACTGTGGAGCAGACCATCGAAGAGAATGAGTTGGCTGCCGCCATTGACCGCTTCCTGTATGCAAAGCCTAAACTGAACCGCAACATTTTTGTCCGCAGATATTATCATCTCTACGCAATACGGGATATTGCGGACGCATACGGAATGAGCGAGAGCAAGGTGACGTCTTTGCTTTTCCGTATGAGAAACGAATTAAGACGATTTCTTGAAAAGGAGGGAATTATGCTATGAAAACCGAAGTTCTTCTTCGTTCGATCGGAAGGATCAATGACGAGCTTATCGCTGACGCGGAAAGCGAAGCAAATACCAAAAGAAAGCCCGGTTGGGCCAAACTTGGAACAATGGTTGCCTGCCTTGCACTGGTTCTCTGTACCGGCATCGCCACACATGCCATCCGAAGCAATGCGACAGCAGGCACCTTCACAATGGATGTCAACCCCAGCGTGGAATATACGATTGCCAAAAGCGGGATCGTTAAGAATGTCCGCTGCTTGAACAGCGATGCAGAAAATGCGCTCAGCGATGTTGCGCTGGGAAAGCAGAGTGTCGAGACCGCTCTAACGCGCACGGTCGCCGCCTACGAGGCCTGCGGATATATGGAAAATGGCGAAGCAACTGTTCTGATCTCTTTTGATTCCCGTCTTGATGCGAATGCCGAACTAAAAGCCTCTCTCTCCGCGGAGATCCGAAATGCCTTGGAGCAGACCGATGCCGTCGGCACACTGGTTTTCCACTCCGAACTGACAGAAAACGCCGAAGCAGCGAAGATCGCCGAGGAATTCCATGTCTCCCTTGGCCGCGCCGACTGGATCCTTACCGCAGCAAACAAAACCGGGCTGCCCACGGACGAGATCGCCCGCATGTCGTTGGACGAGCTTCTTAAATTCCAAGAGGTCTCCGGCATTGCTTCTGTCAGTGTATCGAAGTTCATCTCCTTGGAGGAAGCAAAGAAGATTGCACTGAAGGACGCCAAACTGGATGAACTGACGCAGAAGATCGTGTTCACCAGAGAGGAGCTGAGCCGCAATCAGGGCAAGCCCTGCTACCTGCTGGAGTTCTACACCGGGACGAATCAATATTTCTACCAAATCGACGCAAAGAGCGGCAGCATTATTTACGCCGGGAAATTTATTACTCTTTCCGAAGCGAAGAAAATCGCTCTGGATGATGCCGGATGCAAGGATAAAGTCAGCTTTACCGAGGAAACCCTTGTGCCGATGCAAAAACACAGTGGACATACCGCATTGATGCGGTGCTGGGTATCGTTCTGGAGAAAAAGCAGAAAGAGACCGCCACAACGGAAATCGACACTGCAGATTTCATCTCTTTGGAAGAAGCAAAGAAGATTTCCCTGAAAGACGCGGGACTTGATGAAGCCACACAAAAGATCGTGTTCACCAGAGAGGAGCTGAACCGCAATTCTGGCAAGCCCTGCTACATCTTAGAGTTCTACACCGCGAAGAAGCAGTATTCCTACAAAGTAGACGCCAAGAACGGCAGCATCATCGAGGCTTACCACTTCATTCTTCTGGCGGACGCGAAGAAAATCGCACTGGACGATGCCGGGGTCAACGGGAAGGTGGTCTTCACGACAGAAGAGCTGGTTGCCGGCGGCATCAAAACGCCTTACTACCGGCTCGTCTTTGCCGATGCAAAAACACAGTGGACATACCGCATTGATGCGGTGCTGGGCACTGTGTTGGAGAAGCAGCAGAAAGAGATTGTGGCAATGGACTTCATCTCTCTGGAGGAGGCGAAGGAGATCGCCCTGAAGGACGCGGGACTTGATGAGGCCACTCAAAAGATCGTGTTCACCAGAGAGGAGCTGAGCCGCAATTCGGGCAAGCCCTGCTATATCCTTGAGTTCTACACCGCGAAGAAGCAGTATTCCTACAAGGTGGATGCCAAGGACGGCAGCATCATGGAGGCTTACCACTTCATTCTTCTGGCGGACGCGAAGAAAATCGCACTGGACGATGCCGGGGTCAACGGGAAGGTGGTCTTCACGACAGAAGAGCTGGTTGCCGGCGGCATCAAAACGCCTTACTACCGGCTCGTCTTTGCCGATGCAAAAACACAGTGGACATACCGCATTGATGCGGTGCTGGGCACTGTGTTGGAGAAGCAGCAGAAAGAGATTGTGGCAATGGACTTCATCTCTCTGGAGGAGGCGAAGGAGATCGCCCTGAAGGATGCCGGACTTAATGAATCCACGCAAAAAATCGTGTTCACCCGAGAGGAGCTGAGCCGCAATCAGGGCAAGCCTTGCTACATTCTGGAGTTCTACACGGACAAGTGTGCGTATTCCTACAAGATCGATGCAGTATCCGGGGAAGTTATCGGGAAGAAAACCGAGTGGTTTTCCCGTCAGGAGTCCGAGACTGTGCCGGACACGTCTCAAAATTCCGATTCCAAGCAGCGCAGGGGAAACTAATCAAAACATGACTCGTTCAAGCCATAGAAAATGGGGACAGGCTATAAATGCTTGTCCCCATTTTGCTAAAAGCTATGGAATTGTGGGTACTATCTTTGCTGAATACTTAGGCTCAGTATCGGCAGCCGCTTCCAAAAATCCATCTCTACCTTTTTATTAGCATTGAGCGTTCAATCCGAGACACTGACGGCACGATGGTTTTTATAGCATTTTATGAACGCAACCTCGATTAAAAATAGGGGTGCCTTTGCAGAACTGGAAACGGACTGGCAAGCAGGGCAAAGCGGTACCCACTTTGCTGCTTGCCGCCGCGCGAATCCTGCCGGCTTCACACTTGGCAAGCAAGGTGGCTTGGAGCCACTTTGCGCTTGTTGGGGAGATTTGTCCCCAAGCCCCTTTGAACGATTTTTGCAAAATCGGCTGCGCTCCTGCGGAGCTTTCTTCGCCTGCGGCGTGTCAGAGAATTGCGGTGTTATGTGAATATATCATTGACACATTCTCTGTTTCCGGGTATACTTGAAACAGAAAAGGAGGTGACGCAGCCTTGAAAATCATCGGTGAACGGCTCAGGAGCTTGCGCGAAAGCGTCAGGCTCTCGCAGGCAAAGCTGGCAAAGGAATTTGACGTTTCCCAATCCGCCCTTGCCCGGTACGAGATCGACGATTCCACGCCCTCCCCGGAGGTTTTTCTAAAATACGCCGACTACTTTGACGTGTCGCTGGACTACATTTTCGGCAGGACGGACGACCCCCACGGCATGATCTACAACAACTGCGTAAAGCTCGGCCTGAACAATCCCGAAATGGCGCGGTTTGTGGAAATGTGCTTCGACCCCGGCTCGGCTATGAACGAACGATTGAAAGCGACGCTTGTGCAGATGCTCTCGGAGGTGGACGCAAAATGAAAGCCGTGATTTACGCCCGCTATTCCTCTGACAGCCAGCGCGAGGAATCCATCGAAGGTCAGCTCCGCGAGTGTGCCGCCTTTGCCGAGAAAAACGGTATCACGGTATTGCGGCATTACATCGACCGTGCGTATTCTGCAAAGACCGACAACCGCCCGGAGTTCCAGAACATGATAAAGGACAGCGGCAAGCGGCTGTTTGACATAGTGATCGTCTGGAAGCTGGACAGGTTCGCACGGAACCGCTATGACAGCGCCCGGTACAAGGCCACGCTTAAAAAGAACGGCGTGAAGGTGGTATCCGCCACCGAGATTATTTCAGAGGGCGCGGAGGGCATCATTCTCGAATCCGTCCTTGAGGGCTATGCGGAATACTACTCCGCCGACCTTTCGGAAAAGGTCGTTCGCGGCATGACGGACAACGCCCTCAAGTGCAAATTCAACGGCGGCACGATGCCCATAGGTTATGTGATCGACGCGGAACAGCACTTCCGGATCGACCCGCTGACCGCGCCGTTCGTGCTGGAAGCCTTCAAGCGATATGACGGCGGAGAAACCATTTCCTCCATTATGAATTGGCTGAACGAGCAGGGGCTTACCAACACGCGGGGGCAGAAAATGACCTTCAACAGCGTGGGGCATATACTCCACAACCGGCGATATATCGGGGAATTTCGATACCGCGATGTGGTCGTGCCGGACGGTATCCCCGCCATCGTACCGCAAGACCTCTTTGACCGGGTGCAGGAGAAGCTGGCGAAGAACAAAAAGGCCCCGGCGCGTCACAAGGCCGAGGACGATTATCTGCTGACCACCAAGCTGTTCTGCGGCTACTGCGGGGCCTATCTCTGCGGCGAGAGCGGCACAAGCCGCACGGGGAAGGTGCATCACTACTACAAGTGTGTGTCGGTCAAGAAGAAGCGCACGGAGTGCCACAAGAAGCCCGTCAGGAAGGAATGGATCGAGGATTTGGTGGTCAGTGAAACCATGAAAATGGTCATGGACGACAAAGCAATCGAGGCCATCGTATCCATGCTCATGGACTTGCAGGACAGGGACAATGTGAACGTGCCGCTGTATGAGCAGCAGCTCCGTGAAGCGGACACAGCCATCAGCAATCTGCTGGGCGCCATTCAGCAGGGCATCCTGACACGCTCCACAAAGGAGCGGCTGGAGGAGCTGGAAAACCGCCGCGACGAGCTTGAGAACAGGCTTGCCTGCGAAAAGCTGGCAAAGCCCAAGGTCAGCGCGGAGTTTATGACCTTCTGGCTCCACCGCTTCCGCAAGCTGGACGTGCGGCAACAGAGCCACTGCAAGATGCTCATCGACACCTTCATCAATGCGATTTTCCTGTACGATGATAAAATGGTGATCACCTTCAACTACAAAGAGGGCACGAAAACCAGCACCTTCGCGGAATTGCAGGAAGCTATCAGCGACAAAAACGGTTCGGATTTGGATTGCCTTGCTGCACCATGATCGATCCTTGAAAGCATTGAGCTTTCAAGGATTTTTTCTTTTCTTATCCGCCTCTACCCTTATTTTTACCCTTTACGCCTTGGTCACACTATGGATATTATGTATGTACTCCGTGCGTATTATCGGTCAGCACCCACTTGACTTGCCCGATCCGCCGCCGTATAATCAGGACAAATTTCAACTGCAAAGGAGCAAGAGCATGAATAAGACCAACACTCCGTTCCGTTACGACTACGTCGGCAGCTTCCTGCGCCCCGCGGCACTCAAGCAGGCTCGCGCCGACTTTCAGAGCGGCAGGATCGACGCCGCAGCGCTCAAAGCCGTGGAGGACGACGCCATCCGCGATCTCGTCGCCAAGCAGAAAGCGGCGGGTTACCACGTCATCACCGATGGTGAGTTCCGCCGCGCGACCTGGCACCTCGATTTCATGTGGGGCTTCCACGGCGTCGGCCACACACCGACCAAGACCGGACTTCCGTTCCAGGGCGAGGCCGCGATGCTTGACGACACCTATCTTACGGGAAAGGTGAGCGTGGACGAGCATCCCTTTGTCGAACACTTCCGATTTGTCAAGGCGCTTGAGGACGAGAACACCGTCGCCAAGCTGACCATTCCCGCGCCCGCGCAGTTTTTGGAGCAGATGGTCATGCCCTTTGCGATGGAGAATACAAAGAGGTTCTACCCCTCCGTGCAGGAGCTGATGGATGACCTCGCCGCAGGCTACCGCAGGGTCATTGCAGATGTGTACGCCGCAGGCTGCCGCAACCTTCAATTCGACGATTGCAGCTGGGGGATGCTGGTCGATCCGCGCGCCTGCATGATCTTCGACACCGACGCCAAGGGTCTCGAGGAGATCAAGGAGCAGATGTTGACCATCAACAACATGGCGATCAGCGGTAAGCCGGACGACCTTGTTATCAATACGCATGTCTGCCGCGGCAACTTCCACTCGACCTATGCCAGCTCCGGCGCGTATGACAGCGTGGCGAAAACGCTGCTTGCGCGTGAGAATGTCAATGCCTATTACCTCGAGTTTGACGATGCTCGCAGCGGCGGCTTCGAGCCGTTGGCCTCTGTGAGTGGAGAGAAGAAGGTCGTGCTCGGTCTTGTGACGACCAAACGCCCCGAGCTGGAAAGCAAGGACGCGGTCATCGCGCGCATCCACGAGGCGGCAAAGTACCTGCCGCTCGACCGCCTGTGTCTGAGTCCGCAATGCGGCTTCGCCAGCTGCGAGATCGGCAACAAGCTGACGGAAGCGCAGCAGTGGGCCAAGCTCGCGCTGGTCAAGGAGATCGCCGAGGAGGTCTGGGGTTGAGTAAAATACCGTTGGGCAGGCCGCGCGGGCAGATGTCGGAATCCATGCTGACGGCTGCTTTCATCATTCTCTCCGGCGGCCTGCAGGACGCCTATACCTATCTCTGCCGCGGCAAGGTGTTTGCCAACGCGCAGACGGGCAACATCGTGCTCTTCAGCGCCTATCTCTTCGACGGCGACTGGGCGCACAGCCGGCGCTATCTTGTGCCGGTGCTCTCGTTCATGCTGGGTATTTTCGTGGCTGAGTGTATTCATCGGCATTTCAAGCACATGGAGAGGGTACACTGGCGGCAGCTCATTCTTTTGGCGGAGATCGTGCTGCTGTTCCTTGTCGGCTTTCTGCCGCAGGAGGGCAACACGGCTGCCAACGCGCTCGTTTCGTTCGTCTGCGCCATGCAGGTGCAGACCTTCCGCAAGGTGCGCGGCCACGCCTACGCGAGCACGATGTGCATCGGCAATATGCGCAGCGGCACGGAGGCGCTGTGCGTTTACTTCCACACGCGCGACCGCGAGGTGCTGCACAAAGCGCTGACCTACTTCGGCGTGATCGGACTTTTTGCCGTGGGCGCGGGTCTCGGCGCGCTGCTGACGGGAGCCTTTGCCGAACGCGGCATCTGGGTGTCCTGCGCACTGCTGGCGGTCAGCTTTCTCATCATGTTCATCCGTGAGGAGGAAGCGAAATGAGCCGTATGTTCCCGCCTATCGGCGACGCGGACAACGCAGCATAGCCCGTGATCAAAGAAAACGACTTACAAAAAACTCCCGACGCTTACTGCGTCGGGAGTTTTTTTACCTCGCGGGAACGATCGCCCAGCAGCATTTGCCGCAGGTGCTTGGCAGCGATGCTCAACGGCTGATTTTTTCGCTGGAACAGGATGCTGCGCGGTGCGATCGGCTCGTCCAGCGTGAGCGGATAGACGCCGGTGAGCTCCGGCACCGCCACGAGCATTTCGCGCGGGACAAACCCAATGCCGAGGTTGCAGCGCACAGCAGGAAGGACTTGATCGATGGTCTCTACCTCCACGTCAGGACTGAGCGGCAGGTCGTGCCGCAGAAAGAGGTCGGAATAGAAATCGTGGGACGATGTTCCCTCGGTGAGACTGACGATGGGATACGGAGAGCTTCTGCATAAGAGCGAGCAGCGCACGATCTCGCCCGCTATCTGCGTTTACATCGACGCAAACGGTCTGCATGAGCTCAACAACGAGCGCGGGCACGAGGCAGGAGACCTGATGCTGCGCTTCGTCGCGGATAGCCTGATGGAGCAGTTTCCGAAGGGCTCCCTTTACCGCGTCGGCGGAGACGAATTTGTCGTATTCCCCGCCCCGGCGGAGGGGCAGACCTGCGAGGACCGTATGCGCTCGGCCTCCGCGAGCATCACCGCGCAGGGCTACAGCATCTCTTACGGCATTGCCGCGCATGAGTCGGTGGTCGGACTGAGAGAGCTTGTCCGCGAGGCGGACGAGAAGATGCTTGAGAGCAAGCTCGCCTACTACGCCGAGCACGACCGCAGAGTACGGAAATAAAAAAGAGAAAAGGAGTAGTGGAGATATCCACTACTCCTTTTGTTGTGTGCCGGCAGCGCCGCCTTCCGACCGACCGTATGCTTATTCGGCCGCCGGCGCTTCGCTATCCTCCCACCTCCAGTTGCGCACCTCGGGCAGGTCGATGCCGTTGTCGCGGATGTACTGGCGGTGCTCGACGAGCTTATCCTGCATCTTCTGCACGAGGTAGGCGCCGCGGTTGCCGAGCTGCGGCAGGCGGCGGACCGTGTCGATGACGAGGTCAAAGCGGTCGATGTCGTTCAAAACGCGCATATCGAAGGGCGTGGTGATGGTACCCTCCTCCTTGTAGCCGCGCACATGGAGGTTGCGGTTGTGGCGGCGGTAGGTCAGCTCGTGGACGAGCGTGGGGTAGCCGTGGTAGGCAAAGATGATGGGCTTATCCTTGGTGAACAGGCCGTCGTACTCCTCGTCGGTCAGGCCGTGGGGATGCTCGGTGTGCGGCTGGAGCTTCATCAGGTCCACCACATTCACCACGCGGAGCTTCAGCTCCGGCAGCTCGCGGCGCAGGATGCTGACGGCGGCGAGCGTTTCGAGCGTGGGCGTATCGCCGCAGCAGGCCATGACGACATCCGGCTCCTGCCCCTGGTCGTTCGAGGCCCAGCTCCAGATGCCGATGCCCTGCGAGCAGTGCTTGACCGCCTGCTCCATCGTCAGCCACTGGGGGCGCGGGTGCTTGCTCGCCACAATGATGTTCACATAGTTGCGGCTCTTGATGCAGTGGTCAAAGCAGGAGAGCAGGCAGTTGGCATCCGGCGGCAGATACATGCGCACGACATCGGCCTTCTTGTTGGCCGCATGGTCGAGGAATCCGGGGTCCTGATGCGTAAAGCCGTTGTGGTCCTGCTGCCAGACATTTGAGGCGAGGATGTAGTTGAGCGAGGCGATGTCCTGCCGCCACGGCAGCTCGCTGCACATCTTCAGCCACTTGGCGTGCTGGGCAAACATGGAATCCACGATGCGGATGAAAGCCTCATAGCTGTCGAAGAAGCCGTGGCGTCCGGTGAGCAGGTAGCCCTCCAAAAAGCCCTCGCAGAAATGCTCGGAGAGCATGGAATCCATGACCCGGCCGTCCGGGTCCAGATGGTCGTCGATGCCGGGGATCTGCTGGTCCAGGAAGCGGCGGCCCGTCACCTCGAACACCGCCTGCAGGCGGTTGGAGGCCGTCTCGTCGGGGGCGAAGATGCGGAAGTTGCGGGACTCCATGTTCAGCTTCATCACGTCCCGGACATAGGTGCCCAGCACATACATATCCTGCGCTTCCACAGCGCCGGGGGCCTTGACGTCCACGGCGTAGTCCCGGAAATCGGGGGTCCGCAGGTCACGCAGCAGCAGTCCGCCGTTGGCATGAGGGTTAGCGCCCATGCGGCGGCGGCCCGTGGGCGGGAAGGAGGCGATGAGCTCCACCGGCGTACCGTCGGGGTTAAAGAGCTCCTCCGGCTTATAAGAGCGCAGCCACGCCTCCAGCTGGGCAAGGTGCCGGTCGGTGTCTGTCCCCATGGAGATAGGCACCTGATGGGCTCGCCAGCAGTTCTCCACCGGCAGTCCGTCCACCTCCTTGGGGCCGGTCCAGCCCTTGGGAGTACGCAGCACGATCATGGGCCAGCGGGGCCGCTTGGCCTCGCCGGTCTTGCGGGCCTCCCGCTGGATGCGCTTGATCTCCCGGATGGCCCGGTCCAGCACCGCCGCCATCTGCTGGTGCATGACCATGGGATCGTCGCCC
>OMDJ01000424.1_pt1 | contig 29906 bp, 33 predicted proteins | sample 1645211 | NCBI WGS metagenome assembly OMDJ01 (sample SAMEA103958142, study PRJEB25191) | human gut metagenome | biome: human-associated habitat [ENVO:00009003]; feature: intestine environment [ENVO:2100002]; material: feces | place: Germany | collected 2013/2015 | reverse complement strand
CGCGGCGAGAGCGGCTACTACCCCAGTGATTGGAACACGAACGATCCCACGCATAACCGTGAGATAGCGGACTATAACAACGAGCGGCTTGGCGTTACCCCCGCACAGGAGAAAGCCATGAAAACGGGTTCCATGTTCGGCTGGGGTGTCCCTGGCGCAGACCCGAAGGTCTACGAGCAGGGCGGAATGAAAATGGGAGGGCTTGGCCGTGGATAAGAAGATATTTCAAGTATATCTCGCAAAGGCGGATGTTCCCAACAATGACGCCTACGCCACGCTGGACTTGCCCGCCTCCCCGTGGGAGCTGTGGGACGCAATAGAAAAGGTGCGGCTGAAGGATGGCGAAGAGCTGTACGTGGAAATCGAAGATTACTACGATTTCAGCTGTCTTGCGCCCCATTTATCGGGGTTGGATATCACCCTCATGGAACTGAACAACCTCGCTGCCCACTTATCCGAGCTGGATGAACTCCAGCAAATTGGCTTCAACGGCCTCCTCCAAATCGCGGTGGAGAGAAAGCGCTGGGAAAACGCGGGCATTCTCACTGTGCAGGATATGCGGGATCTGTCAGTTTCCGCAGACTGCTGCCATGTGGCCGATGTAACAGACGATGCGCAGCTTGGTCGATTCTATGCGGAAAACGACTTTGTACCGGAGGTCAACGGTCTTCCGAATGAGCTGTTCGAAATGCTGGACTTTGCCAAGCTCGGCAAAAAGATGCGTATAGAGGAAGGGGGTGTCTACACCGGAAATGATTATGTGGTGCAAAGCCGTAACCTGCGTACCGCTCCGCCTTGCCAAAAAGGTCTGCCTCAGAAGCCGGATTACCTTTTTCGCCTGATGCTTGGATTGCATCCCGACATTGGTGATGACCGCACGGTGACGCTGGATCTTCCCGCAGCAGAGGCGGAGCTGCTGGACGCACAGGAACAGCTCGGTGTGGAGGGCTGGGAAGGCGTCACAGTCATTGATTATGACGGGATCATCCCCTATGCGGCGGAATTCACCGACCTGCCCATGGAGCTGGAGGAATTGAATGCCTTCACCAAGGCCGTGCGGGACATTCCGAGATCCGAGGTGCCAAAGCTGAAGGCTCTGCTGGAGCAGTTCGAGGTGCAGGACATCGAAACGGCGATGCTCCTAACGGAGCATCTGGCCGATTACATCCTCATGCCGAACCTCAGCTCACCGCAGGAGGCGGCGCTGGACCAGCTCTGCTTCATCATGAACCGTGAAGAAGCCGTTCGGCTGATCCCGTATGTGAACCTCTTCAACTACGGCGAGACAGTCATCCATGCGGACAACGCCGCCCTCACATCCTACGGCCTGCTGCACCGCGCAGACTACCAACCCATGCTGACACCCGTTCAGCAAATACAGGAACCGGAGATGACTATGTAATGAATAATAAGCGGTTACAAAATGAAAATGAAATATCTTTACCTTGCATGTCGCGGGAGCAATTTGATACACCCCCATGTGAGCCGTGTATATTGAGCAATGAGGAGAAAACGATCCTCTCCGCCATTGTCCTGCAAAAGGGCGAGGCGGAGGCTGCGGAGATTTTCAGAGAGTCACCGGAGCATCTGCGTGATTACACGATCCTCAAGGGCGTCAACAGCTACGCCGCGCTGGGCAGGTACTACCTCGCCAATGAGACTACCGTCCCGGAGGAGCTGTACGAGTACATGGATCTTGGCGCGCTGGGCTGCCGCTATGAGGACGAGCGCCCCGGCGTGTTCATCGGCAGTGATTATGTGCAGTATCCGGCTGCCGCACAGAAACCGTCGATGGAAATGCAGATAATGTAATCCCGTCAGGTCCCCGTCATGACCAAAGCGTAAGATCATTGTGGCAGGCACTGCTTTGCAATGTATGTAATGAGATCCTCCGGCGTGATCGTATCACCGGTGTGAGGTATCTCGCGCCATCTCTTCTGTACGGCAGGGTCAGGATTGCACATCGCGGCAATCATGGCAAGCCGGATCTCTTTTCGCACCTCTTCCACGGTAGTGTGATGTCTGCGGGCAACCTCCAGCAGAGCAGCATCGGCATTGATCTTCTTTTTCTTCATGGTATCACTCTTATTGCTTTTTAGAACGGGTATCGTTCTTTTAGAACTACAATAGCATAGGAGTTTTAGGGAAAAGTGTCGAACGCAGTCGAAAAAACAGAGGTTTGCTAAAAAGCAAACCTCTGCACCGATGTTACCGCAATTCGTTGATCAAAGTGTCCAGCACATTCATCACCTTGCGCTGCCCTTCTGGGGACAGGGCTTTCAATCGCTCGGAGAGCTCTGTGGCGTGAAGCAGCGTTGCCGCATCCAAATTATCCTGAAGCAGCTCGTCCGTTCCAACCTTGAGTACATTGGCAATGGCGACCAGCTTATCCAGCTTTGGTGCTTTGACGCCGCGCTCGACCACGCTCATGTGGTCTACGCTGTAATCCACGGCAGCGGCAAGGTCATCCTGCGTCATACCGGCGCGCTCGCGAGCAGCTTTGATTCGTTTTCCTAATGCGATCTGATCCATACAGCGCTCTCCTATTTGAACGGTTCCCGTCCTTTTAGTATATGGAAGAGCCACATTATTTCACAGGAGCGCACAGGACGATAATCGTTCTATAGGAACGGAAACGGTCAAAATTATAGGTGGAATATCCTGAATTCCCCTCCGCGGCATGGGATGAACCCCCAAAGAGGATGCGAGTACGACCGAAACAAAAAAGCGGTGCAGTTCGCACCGCTTTTTTGCCCCACAACACTTACAGTATAGCAGAACCGAGAGTACCGCGTCAATGAAAATCAGGCAGCAAGCCACAAAATCGGAAGGCTGCATAATCCGCCCTGCCAGGAATTCGTATAAACGGCGGATTGTAATGAAAGCCGATTTCTGGTATCTTAAAAGTACAGAAAGGAAGGCTGAGTCCAATGTACACCTAACTCTGAAAACTCAATAGAAAACGGAGGTAATCACAGATGGTAGAGCCCAAGTTCCATCCATGACCCTTGACTGCCGTAGAGCTACAACGCAGTCAGGGGTCATTCTTTTTTGCTCTATGGCTGGCCGCTTTGCAGCATAGCCTGCGTTTTCAGAACAGCGTTTGCCAAGGCGCGCCAATCCTCCCGCTCCGTCCACCAGAACGGACGCAGCGAATGAAGCGTCTGCTCTACCCAAAGGAGCTGTGACCGGCAATCCTGACGATCCAATAAAACCCGTCTTATCCCGCTTCTATTGAGCGGATAGGAATATACACAACGAGGGCCGTATTCCCGAAAGGGCATACGGCCCTCTCTTTTTATACCCTTTTCGGGACTGCGGCTCGGAAAGGAGAAAAATGCGCGAAGAAAAACTAAGAGCATACCTCAAGGGCGCCTGCGCCGGAAGGAAGTACCGCGTGAGCGGTGCGGAGCTGGAGCAGGTGCTCGGCATCAACGGCACGGACCTGCGAAAGCTCGTCAACCGCCTGCGGCGCAAGGGAATCCCTGTCGGCAGCGACCGCGGCGGCTATTTCTATGCCGTCACCGCGGGCGAAGTCTACGCAACGATCCGGCAGCTCAAGGCGATGTCCAGCGGACTGGAGGCTGCGATCCGCGGACTGGAGCAGGCGCTGGAATACTTCGGTGAGCGTGAGGGGGAGCCGTATGGTTAAGCCGCCGATCACATGGGTGGGAAACAAGGAAAGATACGCTGCCTGTATCATTTCTATCTTCCCGCCAAAGCTTGACCAGTACGGAGAGCCGTTCAGCGGAAGCGCCGCTGTGCTGCTGGCCCTGCCACCGGACCCAAACCGCTTGGACATCTACAATGACTTGGATGCCGATCTGGTCAACTTCTTTTCCTGCGTCAAAGAACGCACCAATGTGCTGATGCGGGAACTGGAGTTCCTGCCCATTCAGTCCCGCGCGACATTTGAATATTACCGTGATTTTCTGATGCACAAGGACGTCTATTACCGAAACATCGCGGAAGAGATCAAATGCCTCGGGGACCGTTCCTGCTTCACTGAAGAGCAGGAGAGGGAGCTGCGGCCCATCTTTGACGAGCGGCTGCGGCTCTTCAACGTCAAACGCGCGGCAGCGTATTACCTCGCCATTCGCGGGAGCTTCAGCGGAACGATCAAGTCCTACGGCGTGAAAGGCGTGGATGTGGAACGATTCCTTGGACGCTTTCCGGCCGTATCCAGACGCCTAAAGAACGTGCCGCTGGAGAACAAGAACGCCTTGCGGTTTATCAGGGAGCGGGACCGCGTAGGCGGCCTGCTCTACTGTGATCCACCCTATGTCAACACGGAGAGAATGTACCGGGCATCCAGCAGTATCCGTAATGCGAAGCGCTTCCACGTTCGGCTCTGGCAGGTGGTGTCCGGCTGTGAGGGCTATGTCGTGCTCTCGTACAACGACTGTCCGTTCATCCGAAAGCTCTATCAGGACTTTTACATTCTGGCCTTTCGCCGCAATAACCCGATGGCGCAGAAAAAAGGCTCGTCCTTTGGTGAGCTCATCATCACCAATTATGATCCCGAACCGTATATGGCGCGCCAGACAACGCTCTTTGACGAGCAGGCAAACGATCTGGAGCTGAAGATCGTCCATCGGCCTATCCGACCCATCAAAAGAATTACGAGGAGAAAATAAAATGGCGTATTTGATTTTTGACCTTCCGCACGAAAACGACAGTAAGGGCATTCATATCCCCGCAGCCAGTCTCAAGCTCTCCAAGCTGGACAATGCGCGAAAGCTGTTCCTCTGCGTGGAGGCGGGCAGCTCCGTCCTTCTGCCGGAGGACATCTCACCCTCGGAAATGTTGCGGACACACCAGATGCTCACCGCTCTGAACGCTGTCCTGCTCAACGAACTGGCGAAGGCGAGCATCGCGGCCGGCGGCACGGTGGGAGATGAATGTGATGGCTGTTATTGGGAAGAGAAATGCTGGGACAGCCTATCGGTTATGCCTTGCGTGTTGGCCGAAGCCGGTATCGACCCGGATGACGCCGACAATATTTGCAGCAAAGCCAGAAATGGTGAAGTCGTTCTCACGCCCTCCGAGGAGACAGCGACCTATAAGATCATGTCCGCCCTGAGCTCGGAGGATCGGATTCGTCTGATAGAAGCCGGTGTTTCTCTGGCGGGCTTATTCCTTCTGCTGAAGGAGGAGTTAGAGCATGAATGAGACCTATCTCTACCCATATTCAGCGGCCGAAGCGAATAAAAGAAATGAACTGGCGCTCTGGCGGGAGAGCCATAAGGCGAACATCGCCTGCCGCAACGCCATCGAGGAGACGATCCGTCAGAACTTCGATGGAATGAACCTGAAAGAGAAATGCATCCAGCCCGTGCTGGCAGAATACGGCTACAAGCGCACAGCATGGGTACTCGCCAACACGCTGCACGAACTCAAGTGGGATGGACGCTTCAGCCCCACCAACAAACGCTGGGCAGAAAACATCTACGTTCCAACAGACCTCAACCACAATAGTGATTTCGTTGTCCGGAGCCATCCCGCCGTGCTGGATGGCTTTATTGCTCTCTACCGTGCAGCGTTTCAAAGACTGGACCTGTTCGGCGCGGAGCATTGCAGCGGCGACAGGACCGAGCAGGACTTTACCGGCAAGGTGTTGGTACTCAGCCCCGACACGCTCAAAGAATCCTGCTGGAGCAAAGAAAACCAACTCTGGTACGCCCACGATGGCTTCGGCTGCAATCCGCACGCCATCGGACGCTCGGTGCGCTGTACCTGCCTGGGCGATGGCGAGATGACTCGTTGGAACCGTAACGAATTCATCGGCATACTGGATGATCAATTTCTGCCCGAATGGGCAAGGACAAAGCTGACGGAGCTGACCGCTCCCCGGCAGGATGAGCCGGAAATGACCGGCATGACATTATAACAGAAGGAGCGAATTTTACGATGAAATCAAACCGCATGACAGGCTGCGCGGCGAACGCATGGTTCGCGCGCTGCCTATTTCTTCTCATCTCCCTGACGCTGCTCATGGCGCTGATGCCCTCGGCCCATGCTGCGGAGCTGCCGGAGGTCTGCTATCCGACCTCTGTTCAGTGCAGCGAGGATAAGACGGAACTGAAAAAGATCTATGACCTGACGCCGGAGGCAGACCCCAAGGGCATCGCCCGCTCGGACTTCGAGAGGGATGGCTACCACTACACTCTGGTGGAGCTGCTCCGGCAGGAGTTGCCGCAGGAGGAGAGCCGCGAGCACACGGAGACCGTTTCGCTCCAGAGTGCCAAGAAAGATATGGAATCCGTGTTGGCGATCTTGCCGCAGGAAAAGGAATTCATCACGGACGATGGCCTCATCGGGATCCTGACGCTCCGACTTGATACCGTGCAGATCGAACCGTCCGGCTATGGCAGCACCACGAAGGAGATCTCCGCCAAACGCAGCTACCCGAACCTCGCAGAGCAGGACACGCAGTACCTCCCCAAATCTATTGAGGAGAACGGCAAGACTCTGGCGCTCACGGGTATCCAATGGCAGACGGACAACACCGCCAATATGGACGGTTATGCCGTGGTGGACCGCTATACCGCCATTGCGACCTATACCGGCAGCACGACCAGCAGCTACATCAAGGGCTACACCGTCACAGCTGACTACACCGGTACGGTGAGCCATATTGCCCTCGACCGTGTTCGCTATGTCGCTATCTTCGAAGGCGAACCCATCCAGCCGATCCTGCCCGCAGGGAATGCGGCAGCATTACGCTGGAGCTATGTACTCGTGCCGTTCGGCATTGTCGCCGCGGCTGGAGCTGGCGTTGGCGGTGCGTTGTTCTGGAAGCGCAGAAAGGAAGCGGCGGCTGGAGAGGAGGATGACGGCGAATGAAAAAACTCTTTGTTTTTGCCTTTGCCATCAGCCTGATGGCCGCACTTGCTGTCAGTACATCTGCACTGGAGTACACCATCGACGCGCCGGACGATTATGACTTCGGCAGATCCACTTCCGTTGGGACCGTCCACACGGCAGATGGCGGGGCTATGAAGAATACCGACGCCAGCAAGAACGCTGCGCTCATTCCGCCCGCCTTTGGCTCAGAGAGCATGAATGCCCTAAATACGGGCGAATATCTCACGCCGAACCTCGCGCCGGGTGGTATGCCCGCATCCGGTTCGGTCATTGGCGGCGGTGCCTCCGGCGGCGTCACCCCTGGCAGCACGGTGAGCGGCGGCAGCTATCAGCCCTCTGTGCTGTTCACGGAGGTGACGAACGACCTCTACTACAAAAACAGCTCCCTTGGCAGACTGGAGATCCCCGCGCTGGATTTGAATGTGAGGATCTATCAGGGAACGGACAGCAAGACGCTCGCCAAGGGCGTTGGGCATTTTGAGGACACCTCTATCTGGGAGGGCAATGTCTGCCTCGCCGCCCATAACCGCGGCGCCAACAGCTACTTCGGGCAGCTCCACACGCTGGACATTGGGGACAGGATCAAACTGACCACCAAATTGGGGACGCGCACCTATAAGGTAACGGATGTCTTCAAGGTCAGCGAGACAGACCGCAGCGGTCTTGCGGATTCCGGTGAGAATATGCTCACGCTCTATACCTGCGTCCGCAACCAGCGGGATCAACGCTGGTGCGTTATTGCCGCGGAAGCATGATGTTCTCCCTTTTGCCGAAAATGTTCTGTTCGACTTCTTCGCCATACTTGTGATATGGTGTGCGTACCAAAACATTATGAAGGAGGCTACACCATGAAACGAATGAAGAATGTCGGTCTCGTCCTCTGCGGCACAGTCCTCGGACTGGCACTGAGCGCACCAGCAGCGCAGGCGGTGGAATCGCTGAAGGCAACGCTTTCCGCCAACCGTATTTTTGTGGATGGACAGGAAGCACAGATCGAAGCCTATACGATCCACGATAACAATTTCATGCAGCTGCGCGACATCGGAAAGGCTGTCGGCTTCAATGTCTATTGGGACGCCAATACCAAAACCGTCCAAATCGAGACAGGCAAGCCCTACACCGGCGAAGCACCGGCAAAAGATGAAGCTGCCGACTCTGTTTCACAGCAGGAGATCACGACGTCTGCCGATGATGCAGACGCCATGAAGCAGGACATCGTGGATCGGACCAATGCTCTGCGCAAAGGAAATGGTGTTGCCGCGCTGCGTGTCAACGACAAGCTCATGCAGGCGGCGCAGGTACGGGCAGAGGAAATGGCTGCCAGCGGCGTCTACTCCCACACCAGGCCGGATGGACGGAAAAATACCACCGTCACGGATTGCCCCTATGTAGGAGAGAATATCCATTGCATCGCGGATTGGGCGACGCAGGGCAAAACCGTATCCGAGGTCGCCGTGTGGTCGTGGAACCTCTCAGACGGCCATCAGAAAAACCTCCTCAATCAGAACTATGCTGAGATCGGTGTGGGACTTGCCAGGGGAGTCAACGACAACGGCGACGAATGCTGGTACTGCGTCCAGCTCTTCCTGTGGGACGGTTATACCGTAGGCTGGATAGATACTCCGGCAGGGAAATAAACCTACATAACATCAATCTGAAGCAGACCGATCGGTCTGCTTCTTCGTTTCTAAATTCAGACAGGAGGAAACAATCTTGAAAACATGGAAAGCAAGGATCGTGTCAGCGCTCCTTGTCATTATGACGCTGTTGACGATGCTGCCGACCTCTGCCCTTGCCGCATCCGGCACAGGCAAAGGCATCACGATCACAAAGGATCAAGCCTATTGGAGTACTCGACTGCTCGCCAACGGCACACCGTACAGCTATCGCCCGCCCATGGCGACCGGTCGGCTGCTGTACTGCCTTGACAGCGGACTCGGCTACCACAACGCCACGCAGTCATTCTTTGATTCCTATACCTACACTTCGGCTACCAATGCAGACGCCGACACCGTTCTCAAAACCGCTGTTGCCAACAGCGGCCTTGGCGAGATGGATGCCGCGACGCTTGCCAATGTCAAGTGGCTCATGACCTACATCAACGACAGCAAGGCATCCAATGTAGGCCAGCTCTTTATGGCGGTCCAAACCTATGTGTGGGACCATCAGAGCTATAAAGGAGAACCCGGCGGAGACGGTGACGCGGGCGGCTATGCCAACGCCGATACCTACGAGATGTATCTGAGCCTCATCGACTGGATGCTCGCGCAGAAAGCGCAGGAGGATGCGGCATTTCAGCGTCAGATCGAGGAATATGCCGCACAGGGCAGAGTGGCGGTTATCGTGGAGGACAACAGTGCAAAGTGGGCGGTATTCGCACTTTCGAGCAACCGCAAGAACCAGTCCTTCTTCAACTATTACGGCCCGCGCAAGCTGCGCGTGAGCGAGGCGCCGATACAGGACGAGCCGGCTCCTCCCGCGGGAGATGCGGACATTACCTTGCGAAAGGTGGCTGCCGGAACGACCCGCGGGCTGGACGGTGCAAAATTCAATATTTACCGTGACGGTCAGATCGTCGGCAGCGATGTGACCCAAAATGGCGGTATGATCGAGGTAAAGGACGTCACCGAAGGATTGTGGTCCTTCGTGGAAACCGAAGCGCCGGCAGGGTACTGTGCAGACTCCACCCCCATCAGCGTCTATGTGGATACGACCGATGGAGACAAGCAGTATACCGTCACCGCTACAAACTACGAACTGCCCAGCATGCAGATCATCAAGACCGATGCGCAGACCGGTGCGCCGATCCCCGGCACGGTGCTGTCCATCAAATCCGTGACCGGCAGCTATTACACCTCCATCACCACAGGTACAGATGGCTCCGCAACGCTCTCGGCCATTCCTGCCGGTGTCTATGTCGTGCGTGAGGAATCCGTACCAGAGCCGTACATCGTGAGCAATACGGAGCAGACCGTGGCGCTGCGCCCCGGCAAGACCTCCGAAGTCATCTTCGTTGACTATGAAAAGCCGGGACTCGAAATTTTGAAGAAAAATATTGCCACCGGAGAGCCTATCGAGGGCGTCACTTATCTCATTGAACAGATCGACGGCAGCTACTCCACCAGCGCCACCACAGACAGCGCAGGGCGCATCTTCTTGGCGAATATCCCTGTGGGCAGCTACAAGGTCACGGAGAAAAATGTGCCTTCCCATGTCATTCTCTCTGAGATCCCCCAGGAGGTCTATCTGGAAGCAGGCTGCACCCGCACGGTGACCTTCTTCAACGCGGTCAAACCCTCCCTGACGATCCTGAAGCGCAACAGCATCACCGGAGATTATCTTGCCAACGCCAAGTTCCATATCTATTACGGCTCGGACAATACCACCACCGGCGAGATCAACGACCTCGGTGTGTTCACAACGGCCTCCGACGGTAAAATCACCATCACCGATGTAAACCGTGGCTGGTACAAACTGGTGGAGGAGTCCGCTCCCAAGGGCTTCGGCATTCAGGGCAGCGGGGTCACCGAGTTCTATCTGGAAGCAAACACCTCCAAGACCGTAATGGTGGACAATGTGCCGCTGAGCGCCCTCGTTGTGTACAAATATGACGCAAAGACCGGAAAGGGCTTGGAGGGCTGCCGCTTTGAACTGAGATATCTCAGCGGCAATACCAGCGGAACAGGCGGTACGGTCATCGGGACTTATGTGACCGGCCCCAACGGGGCATTCACCGTGACAAACCTTAAAAAAGGCACTTATGTCTGTCAGGAACTCGAAAGCGACGGAAATCACATCATCGACCGCGAACCCCAGACGGTGTGGATCTCCGGCGAGGAGCAAGATGTGGTGACGCTCCGCTTCGGCAATGCCCCGCTGGGAAGTTTGCTCATTACAAAGCTGAGCGATGACAGCAAGCACGAACCGCTCTCCGGCGTAGAGTTCCTTTTGACCGACAGCAGCGGCCATTATCTCGGCAATGACAACGGCCGCTTCACCACCAATGCCGCGGGCGAAATTTTGGTGGATGGTCTGGAACCCGGCATGACGGTCATCGCCCGTGAAGTCCGGGCAAAAACGGGCTACCTGCTGGATGACAGCCCCCAGCACGCACTCATCAAGAGCGGCGAAACGGCGCATTTGCAGTTTCTGAACCAGCCTGCCGGAAATCTCATCATCCGCAAGGTCAGCTCCGGCCCCAACGGGGAGCCGCTGGAGGGCGTAGAGTTTAAGATCACCTACGCGGATGGCAGCTTTGTCCCGGACGCCAACGGCGAACTGTCCAGCAACGGCATTTATTACACCAATAAATCCGGTGAAATTCGCATCTTCAGCGTCGTCGGCACCGTGGTAGCAACGGAAACTAAGACGATTTCGGGGTTCACCATTGACGAAGCGACCCGCACACAGACGGTGGTCGTCAACCCCAACGACACGCAGACACTGACCTTTTACAACAAACCCACTACAACGTTGATTCTCCAGAAATACATTTCCGGCACGAAAAATGAACCGCTTGCCGGGGTACAGTTCCTTGACGGACTCCTCCGGCGCGGTAGTCGGCCCCAACAACGGCTACTATACCACCGACGCTGCAGGCCAGATCGTCATTGAGGGTCTGACCGACGGCATGACTGTTACCGCAAAAGAGGTCAAATCTGTGGACGGTTTCGTGCTGGACGGGACGCCGCAAAGCATCAAGATCGACCAGAGCCAGTCTCCCCAGCGGCTGACCTTCTGGAACAAGCGTCAGGGAGCGCTTATTATCAACAAGCTGTCCTCTCTGGACCGCAAGACGCCGCTGGAGGGCGTTACCTTCAAGATCACTACGGCTACCGGCGAGTTCGTCCCCGACGAAAACGGAAAAATCAGCTCCAACGGTCTGTACTATACCGACGAAAACGGGCAGATCATTCTCAAGGGCGTCACCGGCACACTGGTGGTAACAGAGGAAAAATCCATCTCCGGTTACACCATCGACGAAAATACCCGCACTCAAACCGTTGTAGTCACCCCCGACGATACGCAGTTCTTGTACTTTTATAACGCCCCCATCGGCGGCGTGGAGCTCATCAAGGTCAATGCGGCGGACAAAACCCAGCGCATCCCCAACACCACCTTCGAGGTCCGCCGTGTCAGCGATGGCGGTCTGGTGGAAACCGTCACCACCGGAACGGACGGCCGCGTGTATGTGCCGCTGGAAAGCGGCAGCTACTACGCCGTGGAAACCGAGGCGGGCAAGGGCTTCCAGCTGGACAATACCCCCATCTATTTCGCCGTGGAGGATGGCAAAACCATAACCAAAATGGTGACCAACAAAGCCATCTCCGGTATCCTGATCCACAAAGTCGATTCGGCCACCGGCGAGGGCATCTACGGCGTTTCCTTCATTCTCTATGACAGCGGCAATAATCCCATTGCGCAGGAAACAAGCGATGACCGCGGTTATGTCCGTTTTGAAAACCTGACCGCTGGCCGTTTTTATCTGCGTGAATTGGAAAATGAGGGATATATTCCCGACACGCAGAAAAAGACCGTGTATGTGAAATCGGGCGAAACCACGGAAATCGAATGGAAGAACACCCCTATTACCGGCCAGATCCAAGTGACGAAGGTCAGCGCCGACTACAACTCTATGAACGGCTGGCCCGCCGGGACGCCCATCTCCAACACCGTCTTTGAAGTTTACAACGCCCGCACCAACCGTCTGGTGGATACCATCAAGACGGACAAAAACGGCTTGGCGGTGAGCAAGCCTTTGCCGCTGGCGAGGTATAAGATCGTGGAATCCAAGGCGGCGGAGTTTTACGGGCTGGATAAGACGCCCATTGAGGTAGAAATTGAGTATGCCGGTCAGATCGTCAAGGCAAGCATGACCAATAAGAGCCTGCACACCGATGTGTCGATCAAGAAAACCGGCTACGTGGAGGTCATGCCGGGGCAGCTTGTCCGCTACAACTTCACCGGCATCGCCAACAATTCCACCACGGCGCTGGAATCTTTTTATTGGAGAGACACTTTGCCTGTCAAGGCGGTTCGGCTCCAGACCATCTACACCGGCACGTGGAATACCCCTGGAAATTATAAGATCGTGTACCGCACAAATCTCAGCGGCGGTACCTGGCGCACGCTGGCGGATAATCTGAGCACATCCAAAAACTATGTGCTGGACGCCTCGCCCGCAGCGCTTGGACTTGCCTCCAATGAGTATGTGACGGAGTTCATGGCGGCGTTTGGCATCGTACCTGCCAACTTCCGTCAGGTGGAGGCGCCCCGCGTAGACTGCAAGGTGCTTTCAAAGCTCACCGGCGGTACGCAGTTCGTCAACACGTCGGATGCGGGCGGCGTCTACAACGGGCAGTGGATCATGGCGACCTCCCGCTGGGTCACCAGGGTCTATGCCCCCAAAAAACCTTTGCCCCGCACCGGCTATTAAATCAATGGAAGGCTGTCTCGTCCGAGGCAGCCTTCCACACTTCTGAATAAGGAGGGAATCGTTTGAAACACAAAAAGATTATGGTACTCCTGCTGGCACTGCTGCTCCTGACAGCACTTTGCTGTACCTCGGCCTTTGCCGCAAACGGCGATGTGGCAAGTGCGGTCGAGGAGACTTGGAAGGAAGCAGCAAAGCAGATCAAGAGCGTTGTGGAGACAGTCGTATTTCCCGCGCTGAATATGATCCTCGCCATTGCTTTCTTTGTCAAGCTCGGGAGCAGTTATTTTGATTATCGCCAGAGAGGACAGTTCGAGTGGGTGGGCCCTGCCATTCTCCTTGCCTGCCTCATCTTCTCGCTTTCCGCGCCGAAGTACATCTGGAATATCATCGGGATTTAAGCAGTGAACGGGGGAACAACATGAATTTTTACGAGCAGGAACTCAAAAAGATCGTGGGTGATCGGTATCCGGACGCGACTTATGTCGGACGCGCCTGCTATGTTCGTCTCAGCGATACAAATCGCGCAAAAATACAATTCGTCACTGGCATCGTCGCCAATCATTATAACGCGCTGCAGCTGACGATCCTCAACCGCAATGAGGGACAGGTGGATGTCCTGCGCCTGCGCTTTACGGATCTGCTGGGAAAGAAGCAGACGAACAACCCAAACTTCTGCGACGGTGTCGATCCTCATATCTGGGACAGCAGCGACGGTGTGCATTGGTATGTCTATCAGCCCACCCGTCAAGACTATGATACGCTGGGCGACGCGGTATCGGATTATCTGGAGGTCTTTCAGGAGCCGGTACAGACAGACAAGCAGTCCTGGCAGCAGACGATGTGAGAAAGGCTTCAAAGACGCTCTTGCATATTAAACTATTTCTGATATAATACTATCAGAAACAGGATAGGAGGCGCCGAAATGAATTTGAAACCATCGACCGCATTGAGAAATGAATACCAGCAGATCGCAACGTTGGCAAAGGCATCCGGTGAACCGATCATCATTACCAATAAGGGTGAGGCGGATCTCGTTGTGCAGAGCATGGAAGCCTTTGAGGAACGTGAAAAAATGCTGGATCATCGGGCCAGTATTCTGGAAGCGGAGTTTTCGAGACTTGCAGGGGCGCCGACATTGAGCGTCGAGGAAGTGCGCTCCCGCCTTGCGGAGAAGTACGCACATGGCTAAGTACAAGGTTGAAATTCTGCTTGCCGCATGGCAGGACATTGATAAGATTTCAGACTTCTATATGAAAATGTCGGGAGCGGTATCTGCACAAAGAATCACCGACCAGATACTGGACACCTTAGAAAAGCTGGGAGACTTCCCATACATGGGGCGCACAGCATCCTGATCCCGAACTGATGCGCAGAGAATACCGCAAGGTGATCTGCGGTGATTATGTCTGCGTTTACAAGGTGATTGGTCCATCCGTGTATGTATACCGAGTTGTCAACGGTAGGACGGACTATCCTAAACTTCTAAAATGAAATATCACATAACAAGGCCGTCGCCCGCAAGGGCGGCGGCTTTCTGCGTTTTGGGAGGTGACGCACATTTTTATTTGGAACTTTGTTGCCGGAGAGGTATTAGATCAGCTCGTGGATTGGGTCTATGGGCAGATCGTAGGCTTCCTCGGCAATTTTTTTGCGCTCATGGGCAATATGGGCGTAGAACTCTTTGAACTCGAGTGGGTGGAAGCCATCCTGCTCTTTTTCTCGCGTCTGGCCTGGGCGCTGTTTGCGGTCAGCGTGGTGGTCTGCGCCTTTGAGTGCGGCATTGAATACTCGGCAGGGAAAGGGAATATCCAGCAAACGGCTCTTAACATCATCAAGGGCTTTCTCGCGGTGAGCCTTTTCACGGTCGCCCCCGTGCGGCTCTATGCACTCTCCGTATCGCTGCAGTCGACCTTTGCCGCAGGGCTGACCGGCGCGGGACGAAGCATCGGCGATGTAGGACAGGACATCATCGCAGAACTCAGCGAGGTCCAAACGCTCGCTGATGTGCTCGACCGCTCGCACTTTGGCCTCGGCACGCTGACCAGCCCCATCATGCTGCTCTTTTGTGTCATTCTTATGGCCTACGCGGTCATTAAGGTGTTCTTTGCCAACCTCAAGCGCGGCGGCATTCTGCTCATTCAGATCGCGGTCGGCTCGCTCTATATGTTTAGTGTGCCGCGCGGTTATCTGGACGGCTTCACCGGCTGGACGCGGCAGGTCATCGGGCTGTGCCTAACTGCCTTCCTCCAGTCTACCATTCTTGTGGCGGGACTCATGGTATTCAAGGATCATGCGCTCATGGGCGTGGGGCTTATGCTCTCGGCGGGCGAGGTCCCACGCATTGCGGGCAGCTTTGGCGTGGATACCACGACGAAGGCCAACTTTTCGAGCGCGGTCTACACGGCACGCTCCGCAGTCAGCGCGGCGCGCACCCTTGCGGCGGTGGTCCGATGAAGCGCCTGACAATGGGAAGCCTCTTTGATGGGATCGGAGGCTTCCCTCTGGCGGCGTTGGAATATGAGATCGAGCCGATATGGGCCAGCGAGATCGAACGGTTTCCCATGCTGGTGACAAAGCTTCGCTTTCCGCACATGCAGCACGTGGGCGATATCACAAAACTCAATGGCGCTGTGCTGCCGCCTGTGGACATCATCTGCGGGGGCAGCCCGTGTCAGGATCTTTCCGTGGCTGGAGCGCGTGCCGGACTTGCCGGTAAACGCTCCGGCCTTTTTCTCGAGCAGACACGAATCACAAAGGAGATGCGTTATGCAGATATATTACGAGGGCGAACAGGTATCGATGTTCGACCAAGATGGTTTCTATGGGAGAACGTCCCGGGCGCGTTCTCGAGCGGAACGCCGAAGGGCGAAGACTTCCGGATCGTTCTGGAGGAGATATTCCGAATCTGTTTCGATCCCATATCAGTTCCTCGACCTGACGCCGGGGCATGGCGACCTGCTGGGGGAGCCATATTGGGAGATTCGTTCTCCCTTGCGTGGAGAACTCTCGACGCTCAATACTGGGGAGTCCCCCAGAGGCGTCGTCGAATCTTCCTTATCGCAGATCTTGGAGGACTCCGTGCCGAAGAAATACTATTTGACGCAAACGGCCTGTCTTGGAATCCTCCGCCGCGCCCTACGGCGTGGAAAAGAATTGCCCTTTCGCTTGAAGCTCGCCTTGGAGCTCCAGAGCGGCTTACGACAACTGACACAGAGAGTGCTGGCGATACTTCACGGTGAGATCGGCGCCTATCATATCAATCAGCGCGACGAGGGGATCGATCTCGGCGAGGTATCCGGTGCGCTGATGGCGACCACCAATATGCAAATGCAGACCTTCGTCACACAGCCGGAACCCATAGTGGAAGGCTTTGACGGTTACAACGGCGACCTGACAGGCGATGTTGCGTCAACTCTCGGCGTCAACTGTGGGATGTCCACCGGCAGAAACGGGATTATGGCTTTTGCCGCCAACCAGCGCGACGAGGTGCGAGACCTGCATGATATCGCCGGCGCGCTGCAGGCAAGTCCGGGGATGAAGCAGCAGACCTTCGTTGCCGGCTTTTCTGCCGGAGCAGGAGCGAGTGCAGGAGGCATCGGGTATAACGAATCGGTGGCTCCGACGCTCAAGGGGAGTCCGAGTGGAAACTGTATGCCAAGCATTCTCCGTGTTGACCGGAGGGAAAAAATTTACGAGAATCACGGTATTGATGCGCGTTATACCGGCCCGTATGATGTGGCGCCGACCATGACTGCACGTTATGGGACCGGCTTTTCTGAACCTCGTGCACACGATACAGATTCACACGATTGACAATGCAGAGGAGGGACACTGGTAAGAGTGTCCCTCCCGTATCGTGTTTTGTGAGAGAAACCTTTATAATGCAATTGGGCGATTAGTCCAAGTGAATTGTAACAGGAGGAAAATAATGCGGGAAGAAAAAACATTTCGTGTAGTTGTTTTTCGTTTCGAGACGGATGCCAGTACCAATTATACACGGTATATGATTACGAAAAATTATATGCCGTTTTTCCCTGGCAACCAATGGCTCGAACTGAAAAGCATACGAAAGACGAGCACTGGAAAGGAATATGCAAAGAAGCTTGTAGCGTTTTTGAACTGGTTGGATTCAAGAAAGGTCACATACGAAAATGCGACAAATCACCATGTGCGAGAGTTCTTACATGAACTCGTATTTGGTAACTTGGCGGACGAAAAAGTACTATCACTACAGTCATCGGTGGGATATTCAACATTAACAAAGTATGTCACAGTCATCACGGGTTTTTATGGCTGGCTGGATGATATGCGACAGACAGAGATGCTTTGGAAGAAAAAATCCGTACAGGCGAATTGCTCTTTTCTGTATGGACAAATCTATTCACGGGAGTATAGATATTTGATTGACGGATATGCTGCCAGGCTTAAGTCCAGTCGTGATTACACCAAATGGTACGACAAAGCAACAAAAGAATTGCTATGTAGAAACTTCAATACTCTGCGGGATGAAGCGGTGTTGCGCCTCACCTTCGAGGGATTTCGAATCGATGAGGTTCTTAGCGTTACGCTCGATAGTTATGATGCCATAGAACAGCTTGTACAGCCAACAAGGTCAAAGGGACGAGCTAATGCCAGAAATGGAGAAAATAAACTCAGGCTTGTTGCCCTCCCCAAGAAAACCTGCGAGGTTATAGACAAGTACATCCAGACTGAAAGGGCGGATGCCGAGAGTGAGAGCGGCAAACTCAGTCAGTATTTATTTATAAATCTGAACTCCGGAAAAAGACAAGGCCTGCCTATGTCTTATCATAATTACCTAAAGATATTAAAGCGGTGTGCCACTCGTGCCGGGCTCGATGCGGCGAAAATACGAACCCACAATGGGCGCAGCACAAAAGTTATGGAATTTCTTGAACATCAGTCCCTCCATCCAGAAGACAATATTACCGATGGCATTATCATGGAAAGCTTCGGCTGGAGGAGCTTTTCATCTATCGATCATTACAGGAATCATAATAATCCCATCATAGCAAAGTCAGTCATGGAAAAGCTGCATAGGGGTGGTGAGGAAAATGAGTAAAGCAAAGCCGCTCACTGCTGAACAATGCGAAGCCGCAAGAGAGGCCATGCTTACGGGACACAGTTTGTCAAAAATATCCAGATGTGCAGGGGTTGTTGCTACGATAGAGTATATGCTTAAAGACATACGCTTACTGGAAACATATTTGCAGAGGATGGTCTCTGCCATTACCCAGAAGCGAGAACAGATATCCCATAGTGCATTGTTGCTTTCAATGTTCCATTACGAAATGTCTTCTCTGTCGCTATATGATCCAGCATTCAAGGAAATGCTTCTTAAGGCTGTGGAGCAGGAACGTATTATCCAACGGAAACTTTTCGTTGCAGGTAATTCTACAGAAGTGACACCTTACCGTGATGTTTGGAAGTTATATGAGCCGTATGGGAATGTATTACGGCTCAAACGGCTTGATTTCACAGCCATCAAACGACCTTCTCTGCGGTCTGAGGTGAAATATTATTTCTGTTATCTATTTGAACAAAGAGGGAAAGTTTATGTGCCTCTTTTTGATGCGTGTAAGCTGGCAATCAACACACTTGCAGATATTGCGCCGGAGGTCATATATTTTGCGGATATAACGGAAGGTCACATCAGGACACTGATTTTAGCCCTTGAAGCAATGCGGAAAAATGATGGGGAACCATTGTCTCAATATTACATTGCAAAAGCCGTAAACGGTCTAAAACGGATCATGTGTTACCTCATGAGCACTGAACGGGACACACAAATTAGAGCGCCAAGGCCGCGCACCAATCCGTTTGATATTGTTACATTTCACAATCTTCGCCAGTTTAACACACCTACCGAAATCATTCCGGAAGAAGTGGTGGAGCAATTGGACTTGCATCGAGAAGAAATGCCCTGTCAATACAGGCTGCTATACGATTTATTCATGAATACAGGACTGAGATTGAAAGAAGTGTACCTTCTTGAAGAAGACTGCATTGAAGAATCTCGATACCCTAATGTCTGCCAACTGAAATATATTCCGCATAAAACACTAAGTGCAAGACATCGACGCGGAGCTGGGGACTACCACAGGATCATGATACCCAAAGATATAGCTGGAAGGCTTTCCCAACATATCATTGAGGATGCTGAGGAAAGAAAAATAGCGGGGACATCGTATATTTTCCGAAGCAGAAGGTATGGGTATGAGAGAGCAGTTATTGACTCTCAACCATTTGTCAAATGCATCCGTGGGATTATCAGAAAGTATGATATATGCGACGAAAATGGAGAACTCTGGCACTTCACCATTAAACAATTCCGTAAAACCCTGGCTGTTAGGTTAATTGAAAACGGAGCGACTACTGTTGAATTAGCTTATTGGCTGGGGCACTTATGCAGCGACACGGCGGCGAAATATTATGCTGAAGTTCGTAAGAAAAAACTGGCGGAGCTAAATACTGAATTTTTCAGAAGCAAGTTTGAGTTAATCATGACCGGCGAACAGCTTGAAAATTATACGCAAGAAGAACGTAGGCTCCTGTATACGGATTTTTGCCTTGGTCAACGACGTGTGGAACTTGGATTTTGTGTTCGGAAGGTGGCAGATGGGCCGTGCGCGGACCGATGCAGCCTTTATAATTGTGTGAATTGCCGCAACTTATGCACTGGAAAACAGTATCTTCCATATTGGAAAGGTCTTCTACAGGAACAGGAGAAACTTTTAGACCGGCTGGCAGAGGTATATAAGTCGGAGAGCATTACGGATTATTCAGAATACCTGGAGTACAAACAAGAATACCGCCTGTTGGAGTCCTACCAAAGCGTCGTAAATATGATTGAGAAAGAAGGTCGTATATGAGCAGTGCAGTCCTTGCTGAAAACTATAGTGCAGCAAAGTTAAAAGAATACATCTGCTTTGTCGAACAACTTGGCTCCAATATACACTTTCACGAAAACAAGTGGGTGTGCAGTAATTTGCGCCGCAGTCCAGCAGAAAGAAATTGTATGTTCACATTGTACTTTGACAGGATTCCGGCACTACACAGAGAAACAGTAAAGAGCTTTGCCGCCATCAGCCTTATACGAGGGAAAAAGATATCTACCGTCAAGTCGTATGTGATGGATCTCATCCGATTTTTTGATTTCTGGTCACTTGATAAAGGCACCTTGCCGTTGAGCGGTTGCGATGAATTTGCCGTGGCCGACTTCTATCATTACCTTGAGAAAACGGAGTTTGCAGAAGCGACCCGCATTGGGATCTGGTCATCATTGAGCATATTTTTTGAAACGATGAATGATATTGATGGTGCAAGGAGTAAGAATCCATTTTCTGCATCCCCTTATCGCCACCAACGCAGGTACGATGCAAAGTATATTCCAGAATCAATTGCGATTCAATTAGATACTGCATTTAAGAACGATGAGATCGCGCTCTATCTTCGGTGCGTCTATTGGTTGCTAAGGCTAATACCTTCGCGTATCGGAGAAATCCTTGGCATGAAGATAGATTGTCTAAAAAGGTTTAACGGACAGTATGTTTTGTTTATTCCCACATGGAAGCAGAATGGGGGTTGGCAGCAACCAGCCATACGAAGTATTCACCTGGAGGACAAAGGGATTGCTGGATACCTTATAGGACTAATAAAAGAGCAGCAGGAAACGGCGCGTCAGATCCAGGAGTTTCTGCCAGAAGATAAAAAAGGAATGCTGTTTTCATACCGACAGAGTTATTGCCGTAAAGGAAAACCCACATATTCTACCAAACTCTGCTTTGTGGCATCAATATTTACTGTCAACGACCATTTTCGAAAGATATGCCGTCGTTACAACATTTCGGATGAAACGGGAAATGTCTATGTGGTGACAACGCACCAGTTTCGCCATAACGGCATCACAGATCGTTTGGCAGCCGGTTTCACCGCTGCCCAGATAGCTGAGATGACAGGCCATCACGGAGATGCCATGATCTTTAACGCCTATGCGCATTTGAATCTTATGCCAGAAACGATCCGTGAAAAGCAGAATTATGTATTAGCTGAACGGCAAGAATCGGATAAACGGTATGTGCTATTTGGCGGACGAATCCTTAATATGGATGAGCAAATGGAACAGCGGCTGATGAAAAACCTCAGAGCCCATCGCGTCCGTGGGGGTATATGCAGCGATATTACAACTTGCAAAAGTGATATGTGGAATTGCCTTGAATGTAAGGCATTTGTGGCCGATACAGAACAAACAGAATACTATCGCGAACAGATAGCTCTTTGGCGTGAAAAACAAGTACGTTTTTCGGCATTTCCAATCATTTGTGAAAATGCGAAAAGAAATGCGGGCCTGTTTGAATCCATACTAAAATCAATTGAAACGGATGTGCAGAGAAATGAAGCGAACAATACCTAAATCCCTCGTCCAGCGGCAGGAGAAAACTCGCAAGGACACCGTAGAAATGGTAACACAAGCAATTCTTGTCTTGGAGTCCCAAGGCTACAATATCAAAATCAAGGATCTGATAAGCGTAACCGGTCTGTCCCGTTCCGTTTTTGCCAAACCTCATATTCGCGAAGTGCTGGTAGAATACGGAATCATTCAAACACAAACTCCTGAGAAAACCGCAGGTGCCGAAAGCACACGCAGGATGGATAGGTTGATTGCGGAAAAGAACGGTTATATCCAACGGCTTCTCCATGAAAACGAGCAGTTGCGTTACGAGGTCGAACTTCTGCGTGGAAAAGTACATATCCTCACGCACAAGGCTGCAGCGCAGGGCGAGGAACTTTTCTAAACAAATGTAATGATAGCACGATGTGAACCGGAATGTTTTCATCGTGCTATTTATTATATAAAAAATTTGTCCCACAAGCAAGGACACAACAGAAAGGAGAATGTAATCGTGTCAACAGAAAAGATAAGAAAAACGGGCGGCAGCAATACGCCTTTGGTGGAAAGCGGCGCCGACTGCATCTGCATTGCGGGCAATATCATTGACCGCCAGCCGGAAAACGGCGGCAACGGCATGGGCTGGCAGAAGGGGCTCTCCTATACCCTGACCGCGACAGACCGGCACGCATTATTTGCCCGTCAGAGAGTCGATGCGTTTCGTGCGGATTATATTGCTTCTACAGAAAGTGCCAGGCAGCATAAGGATGCGACCGACCTCGTTATGAATGTGAAGCAGAAGCTGAAGCAGCCGATCCAGCTTATCCGCCGTTTGATCCCTCTGGAGTGCGAGCGGCTGCAGGGCTTTCCGGACGGATGGACGAATGTCCCTGATGCGTCCGATTCGCCCCGCTATAAGGCGCTCGGCAATTCGGTCGCCGTTCCCTGCGTCATGTTTTTGATGCAGGGGATTCGTTATGCTGTGGATCATCCCGAGAAGAGACAGTAGTACATTATGCTTACTGCTGTACTTGCTTTTTCATTGCTTTTGGTGAATAGCTTTTGTGCTTGCTTTTGGGTATGGTTGCTTTACTTACAAGGAAAGGACGGTCAGGACATGACAGCAGGGTATAAGAACCTCTGTGCGGAGATCCCCGAAGCACTACATGCGAAGGTGCGGCAGCGGCAGACAGAGTCCGGCATATCGCTCAGCCAGTATGTGACAGGGCTCATCACAAAATATTACGAAATGGAGGAGAATCCGAAGATGGACAAGGACAATGTGCGGACAGTCGCATTTCAGGTGCCGGTCGAGCTGTTCGAGCAGTTCAAGGCATACCTCAAGCGGAACGGCATCAAGCAGAATGCCTTCTTCCTGAACTGCATCCAGCAGGCGCTGGAGCAGGACGGCAAGGCTGATGAAGAGTGAGCGATAGGGGAAAATGACTGCCGCAGCGGAGCGCTGCGGCAGTTGCTCAATTCAGTTGGCCAAGATATGCGGCAAGCTCATCAAAGCCGCCGTGGGGAATGGCCGAGATGTCTTTCCCCTGCGTATTGATGAGGCAGGGCGTGAGGAAAAACACCGGAATGCCAAGTCTCTGCGCTGCGCCGTCCTCCACCACATCGTTACCGACCATGAGGCATTCCTCTGCCTTCCGACCGAGCTTTTCGAGGATCTCACGATAGTAGGCGGGGTTCGGCTTACAATAGGTGGAATTCTCATAGGTGGTAATGAGCGCAAAATCATCCGGCTCCAGTCCCGCCCAGCGAATGCGGTTTTCCGTCGCAATGCGTGGGAAGATGGGATTGGTCGCCAACACCACCCGATAGCCGCGCTTTTGCAGGCTGCGGACGATCTCAGCTGTGCGGGGATCATGCCCGCAGATGCTCTGCGCCCGGTTAAATTCGTTGGCGTAAAAGTCCACGAAGAGTGGTTCATCTGCTCGGGCCTTTTTCCCATAGATGGAGGCGAATTTATCCCAGAATGCCGCCTCGTTCGTGCGGCTGCCATCGTTGCGGACCATGGCCTCGGTGCCGGACCAGATGGCTTCAACGAGCTGCTTCGGCTCATAGCCGTGCGGCGCGAGCTTGGCCGCAAGGAGCTTAAAGTAGCCGCGCGTAAAAGCGTCCTGGTCCATCGGGAGCAGCGTTCCATCCAAATCAAACAATACGGTCGTGATCATTATGCTTGTCTCCTTCGAGCGAGAATACATGATGTATCATACCGTTTTCTTTTTGCAAAAACAATAGGGGAAATCACCATGTTTATCTATCCTGATAATCTCAAAGCCAAGCCCATGCTGTGGCTCTGGCTGCTGCGGGACATCGCCGTGATCGGCGTCGCCGCGCTGCTCTCTGTGCTGGCGCTGTCGCAGGGCCTCGGCATGGGGCTGCTGGTGGTCACGGTGCTGTATGCCTTCCTCACCATTCAGGTCGAGGGCAGCAGCATCCTCGACTTTCTGCGCCGTGCCGCAAACTTTCTCTTTTTGAGCCAACAGTATTACGAATGGAGGCTGGACCCATGAATCGAAAACAGAAAAAAGAGCTGCTCCAGCATCAATCAACGCGGCAGCTCATGGGCATTGCCCGCATCACGCCGCACGGCATCCGGACGGAGACCGGCGAGCGTGTTTTTTATCTTATCCGACCAGATAACCTTTCCGTTCTCTCCCCGGAGGTCATCCGAAGCCGCATCCGCTCCCTCACCGTGCTTCTGAGCACCCAGCCCTCGCTGGAGCTCCTGGCGTTGGATTCCCGCGAGTCCTTTCAACAGAATAAGGAATATTACCGCCACCGCCTGGAGGAGGAAACAGCGCCGGAGGTGCGCGCCCTGCTCGAGCGCGACCTCGCACATCTGGATGCCATTCAATTTGCCTCCGCTTCCTCGCGTGAGTTTGTGTTGGTACTGCCGGTAGATCGCAAGGCCGGTATGGACGAAGGTGCGCTGCGGCAGATGGAGAAAACCATCTGCGACCACGAACTTCGTGTGAAGCTGGCAGAGGAGCAAGACGTCAAGCGCCTGCTGGCGATCTACTACCAGCAGGATCTGACCACGGAGGTATTTCACGATTTCGACGGAGAGGAGTATGTACATGGCTAAAAAGAAACCCAAAAAGAAGCTGCCGGAGCCGGTCCAGCGTCCCAGGGATTTTCTGGACAGCATCGCGCCCGCGGCAGCAAAATTCAATACCGACCACTTTACCCTCGGCAGCCGATACCACACGGTGCTGAGTCTCAAGAGCTACCCGCCCATGACAGATGAATTGGCACTGCTGCGCCGTATTGGGGATATGGGCGGCGTCAGCCTGCGCCTGACCGCTCGGCGGGTCACGCCCGCCGAGGAGGATGCCATCCTGCACGCCGCGGCCAACAAGAGCCGCATGGAGCGCAGCAACGTCAATGACCTCAAGCAGAGCGTGACCGCCGAAGCGAAGCTGCGCGACGTGGTCGGTCTTGTGGAGTCCCAGCGGCAGGAGCAGGAGCCACTCATCCACTGCGCGGTGTATTTGGATATTGCCGCGGACAGCCCCGAAAAGCTGCGCGCAGCACGGGAGGCTATCTCGGCACAGCTCATGCGCTCAAAGATCGGGACGGACAGTCTGCTCCTGCGGCAGAAGGACGGATTCATTTCTGCCAATCCCGCGGGCGGCAATGCGCTTGCCAGCTTTGCCGAGCGCGTATTGCCCGCGCGCAGCGTTGCAAATCTCTATCCCATGAACTATTCCGGCAAAACCGATCCCGAGGGCTTCTTCATCGGGCGGGACCGCTTCGGTGCGAACATCATCGTGGACCTATTTCGCCGTGCGCCCGATAAGACGAACAGCAATGTGCTCATCCTCGGCAACAGCGGACAGGGCAAGAGCTTTCTGCTCAAACTGCTCCTCTGCAATGCGCGCGAAGCGGGCAAGAGCGTGATCTCCCTTGATTCCGAGCATGAGATGGAGGACGAGTGCCGTGCGCTGGGCGGCTGCTTTCTCGACTATCTGAGCGGGCAGTACCGCATCAATCTGTTAGAGCCCCGCTGCTGGGACGATGGCAGCGGACCGGACGATCCGGACGCACCTCAAGCCTTTCGCGGCACGTTGCTTGCCCAGCACATTTCCTTCCTGCGCGATGTCTTCCGCGTCTACAAGGGCTTCGACACGCCCCACATCGACACGCTGGAGCTGATGGTGGAGCAATTATATAAAAAGTGGAATATTACCGACCACACAGACTTCACGAAAATGCAGCCAACCGACTACCCCATCCTTTCCGACCTGTATGATACGATCCGGGAAGCCTATGACAACTATGACGCTGCCGGTCTTTATCCCCGTGAAATGCTGCGCGACCTTCTGCTTGGACTTCACTCCATGTGCAAGGGAGCGGACTCGCGCTTTTTTAACGGACATACGAACATCACAAACTCCAAATTTCTCGTCTTCTGTGTCAAGGGGCTGGACAATGTAGCGGAAAATCTGCGCGATACCATTTTGTTTACGCTGCTCTCGTATATGTCGGACCAGCTTCTGACTGCGGGCGATTCCGTCGCCGCGATTGACGAGCTGTACCTGTGGCTCTCCAATCCCACCGTGGTCACCTACATCCGCAACTGCCTCAAGCGCGTACGTAAGAAAGAGTCTGCACTCTTCCTCGCCAGTCAGAACCTCGAGGATTTTGACCAGCCGGGTATCCGAGAAATGACGCGCCCGCTCTTTTCCATCCCCGTCCATCAATTCATCTTCAACGGCGGCAACGTGGATAAAAAGTTCTTCATGGATACGCTCCAGTTGGAGGAATCCGAGTATGCGCTGATCCAGGACCCGCGGCGCGGCTCGTGCCTCTACAAGTGCGGCAATGACCGTTACCCGCTGGAGGTGCAGGCACCGGAGTATAAACGGGAAATGTTCGGCACGGGAGGCGGCAAATAATGGCGCTCCCTGCCGTACTGCTGGCAAAGCTCGCTGCCGCCGCGGTGTCCAATGAGGGAATGCGGAGGAAGGCGGGCTGGATTGTGGCGGCAATCCTCTCGCCGTTTATTGTAACGCTGACACTTTTCTGCTCTCTGCTTTCGGGCGGGGCCGAACACAATCGCTCTGCCGTCCTTTTGAGCTTCCACGGAGGAGGTATCCCACGGCAGACGCCTGCGGAGTACGCTGCCTACATCGGTGATATGCGCCGTAGCTTTGCGCTGCTGGACGATGCCATTGCCGCCGTTCATGACATGATGGAAGGCAACGACAGCCTTGACGAGATCCACGTCGAGGCTGTTTTCTATGCTCTGTATTTCGGTGAGGATGCTCCCAGCCGCCGTGCCCACCGGCAATTCGTGGACTGCTTTGTAACCTACGAGGAGCGCACTCGCACCGTCACCGCAGAGGACGGAACAGAATCCGAGGAGAGCTGCACCGTGGCAATTCCCATTACGGATATGACGAAGGTCTACGAAAATATTGAAAGCGCGCTTCACCTGCAGATCTCCGAGGAACAGAAGTCCAACGCCGACAGCGTGTACGACCTGGTGCGCTATGGCGTAGCTGGAGGCTCAGAGGGCTGGATACCCGGTGCGGATGTGCCGTTTATCAGTGCGGATGGTTTCTGCTCGCCCATTGGTTCTGGATGGGAAAGCCGCGTCACCTCTGAATTCGGCAGCCGCATCGATCCCATCTCCCACAGGCTGAGGAATCACACAGGCATGGACATGGCTGTCCCAACGGGTACGCCGATCCGCGCCGCGCTGCCGGGAACGGTGACGGTCTCCAAATACAATGCCGGTGGGTATGGCTACTATGTCATGATCGACCACGGCAGCGGGCTTGCCACATTGTATGGACATTGCTCGAGCCTTCTGGTGCAGGCAGACCAGACGGTGGAGGCAGGCGACATCATTGCCCTCTCCGGCAGCACCGGGCGCTCCACCGGGCCGCACCTCCACTTCGAGGTGCGCGTCAACGGGGAACGAACGAATCCGAGGGCGTATCTGCCGAAAGGCTGAAAGGAAAAATTGATTATGAATACTGCAATAAAACCGATCACGCCGGAGCGTGAGCGGGAGCTAGTTGCGAAGCTCGTGGATTTTCTCAGCAGCCGCTATGACGCTGGGAATCTCTATGACATCCTGCGTCACGGGCTCGGCATGGATCACAGCGACATGGAGGCGCTGGGCTTCCAGCTCCGCGATTACTACGAGGAGGTCGAATAACATGGCATACCAAAAAGTCCCCAGACCTTCCACGGTCTATCACCTGACGAAAAAGGATAATCTCAACCGCATTCTGGATGATGGTCAGATCCGTCGCTTCGGGGATACCGAGTGTTGGTTCTGCGAAACCCTGCCCAAGATGAAATCGTACATGGAGCAGACTGTGATGTGTGAGGGCAAACCCTACTATGCCGTGGGCGGTCAGCTTTGTCGCTATCCGAAGTTCGTGCCGGAGGACTATGTCCTTCTCAAGCTCACTCCCTGTGGCTATGAAGATAAGTGGTACCGATGGGAGCAGGAGATGCCGCCCGGAAGCCCCAAGGCACTCATCCGTGCCGCAAGGGAGTTTTCCGCTCTGAAAATTGGCTACCGCGGTGACCTCGCCTTCCGTAACGCAGAGGTCATCAATGTGCCGAAGTTCCTCACAGAAGGGATCGTACAGAGCGATTCGGTGCAGACCACATCGAGACTGCGGGATATGGTGCAGCCACAGACCGTGGAGGAACTACTGAAAAGCTATCCGAACGACTACTTTCAGCTCATGACGCCGTGCGGCTTTGTGGATCTGACTCCATCCGAAACGGAGAAGCTCCTACGCGGCGAAGCGACTATAGCACATCCCGGAGTCAGCGGATGCCAGATGCCGGTCGAAGCGCAGGAAATCCTGGAGATGGAGGTGCGGTCCTTAAAAAGAGACGAGCATGGTCGCTGGTATGCGCTGGTAGATTATCCGCCGCAGCAAATGGAGCAGGCTCCGCAGGAGCCACAGATGACGATGTGATTGGAGGAACATCATGAAAAAAGAGAATATTATGATCCCATTCGAGAGCGAGCAGCTTGCCGCTCTCGATTTTTCTCTTAAAAAGAAAAACACAAGTGTGCAGGCGCAGATGGAAAAAACACTGCAAGAACTCTATGAGGCAGAAGTGCCGGAGCCGCTGCGGGAGTATCTGGACAGCAAGACTGCCCCTGCGCCCAAGCCCAAGCGTACCGTTAAGTCGGCTGCACTGAAGCCGCAGAGCAACGAGCCGAAATCCGATTTGATGAAGGAGGACAACTGATATGGCGCAACAGGAAGAAATCGTCTTATGGCTGGACCGTCGATGGAAGAAGGCCATTGAAAGACATCTCAAGAATGAAACCTTGCAAGAGCATCTCGAGAATGTAATGGACGAGCTGTGCAATCAGCTTCCAGCACATGAGTATGAGCGCATCAGCCGTGCTATTCAGTCAGAAGCTGACGCACAGCGTGCAGAGGAAGAGGCTGCCCGTACTTATGCCGCCTACCATGTGGTAGAAAACGGACAGGAGTGGTACTTCAAGACGACCCCCGGTGAGGAGCTGCTGGATGCCTGCAAAAAGCTGCGCAGCTACATTACTACCGACGAGAATGCTGCGCCAGATCTGTTCATCAAAATGTTTGCAGACGGCCAGCCCATCACAGCAGAGGAGTACGATGCACTGACTGCTGTGCGCACGGAAAACACCGGCAAGGTGCGCGGCGTATTCGATCTCAACTTCGATAAGCACGAGTTCTCTGCTGTCCACATCATGGACGGGTGGCAGACCTGGGCGATGCGGGATGTGTCTGTAGCAGCATGCCATGCATCGCGGTCATCTTTTGCGCCGGCGAAAGAGCAGTGGAATAAACTGCTGGGATATCTGGACGGCAAAGAAATAACCTCGGCGGGACACCTCTCTGCACGGAATTTCTCCCTCGGCGAGGAGATCATCGAGTCGGATGGCAAGCTCAACTTTTATGTGCAGGCTGACTTCGACGTCGATGCCGCTTTCGGCACCTATGTGTGTACCGACCAGAATGATGATTGGCTCAACATTTATGCTAACTACGATATCGAGAAAGACTGCCTCTGCGACGAACTGGAACTGAATCTCTGCAAAGGGGATGGCACGGAGGAGAATTGGAACTACCACCTAAACGCCGCCGAGCAGGAAGTGCTGGCGCGGAAGATGGAGGAGTTCTGCCAGCAGCAGACCGGCATGAGCCTGCA
>OMDJ01000418.1_pt1 | contig 30148 bp, 28 predicted proteins | sample 1645211 | NCBI WGS metagenome assembly OMDJ01 (sample SAMEA103958142, study PRJEB25191) | human gut metagenome | biome: human-associated habitat [ENVO:00009003]; feature: intestine environment [ENVO:2100002]; material: feces | place: Germany | collected 2013/2015 | reverse complement strand
CTTCGTTCCATCTGGGCAACACCTTCACCGCCCTGACCGCCCTGCTGCTGGACGGCGTATCCGGCGGTCTGGCCGGCGCCATCGGTCTGGCTCTGGCCGACATCCTGGCCGGTGACCCGGGCTATGCCGTCACCACCTTCGTCCTGAAGTTCATCATCGGCATCACCTGCGGTGCGGTCGCTCACAAGGTGTTCAAGCTCCGTGAGCTGGACAAGCACGCCCCCGGCTATCTGGCCAAGGTGATCACCGCAGCTGCCTCCGGCTTGCTGCTGAATGTCTTCACCGACCCGTTCCTCGGCTACTTCCGCAACGTCTACATCTTCGGCCAGGAGTACACCATCGCCAAGGCTCTGACCAAGATCACCGGCGGCGTCACCTTCGTGAACAGCGTGGCCTCCACCGTCTGCGTCGTCATCCTCTATCTGGCCCTGCGCCCGGCCCTCGAGCGCGCAAACCTGCTGCCGAAGGCCCAAAAAGCATCTGAAACGAAGGCCGACAAGTAACCAACTTCCATCCCTGTCTGATGTACTCATAAAGCGAAAAAGGCATCTGCCGCACGGCAGATGCCTTTTTCGTTTATTTCTTTTCAAATACGAGGAACCGGAACGAGATGTCGGTGGTCAGTTCCGGCAGTGCCGCAAGACGGGCTGCGCCGTCCCGGGGCGTTTTCCAGTAGTAGGGCGTCATGGCGAAGAGGGCTTCCAGCTGCCCGGCAGGCACCGTGATGCTGCCGGAGACTTCCCGCTCTCCGATGGCTTCAAAGCCCGGATACGCCACTTCCTGCACCGGGTTCCTGTAGGGCTTTTCGTAGAGGACGGCCTTCATCTGGAAGAGATGCTCTGCACCCGGCACGGCGTAGATGAGCCGTCCGCCGGGGCGCAGGACGCGGAGAAACTCCTCCTGCGCGAAGGGCGAGAAGCAGTTGAGCAGCACATCCGCCCAGCCTGTGCGCACCGGCTGATGGAAACTGGACGCCACGGCGTACCGGGCCGAGGGCAGAGCCTTCGCAGCCAGACGCACGGCGGGCTTTGCGATGTCAAAACCGGCCAATTCCAGCGGGAGACCCGCCTCTTCGAACTGCCGGGCGATGCACCGGTCATACCAGCCCTCGCCGCAGCCTGCGTCCAGCAGGCGGAGCGGCTTTCCGGCTTTCGGCTGACCGTACTCGAGGCAGAGTTCTCCCAGCGCCTGCCCGAAGATGCCGTAGTAGCCCGCGCTCAGGAACGCGCGGCGGGCAGCGACCATCTCTCTGCTGTCGCCGGGGGCCTTGGTACGGGTGTTCTGCACCGGCAGCAGATGCCAGTAGCCCTCTTTGGCCCGGTCGAAGCTGTGGCCAGAGGGACATTTCAGTGCGTTATCCCCGGCAAGCGGTGCGCCGCACAGCGGGCAGCACCACGGGGTGAATCCCTCTGCCATCACACTTCCTCGCTGTGGTCCTCGATGGGAGCCGTCGCGCCGCCGTGGGCGTTCATATACTCCTCAAAGCTGGTGAACTTCTGCTGCGGCGGGCGGCGGCTGATGAGCACGAGGCCCGGGTCTTCGTCCTTCGTCGGGACACTATTGCTGCGGCTGCGGTTATTGCGGCCGGACTGCTCTGCCTTGGGGGCGCGGGGCGCACGGCCTGCGCCGCTCTGCTCATTGCGGTTGCTGCTGCGGCCATTGCGGTTCTCATTGCGCTGGCTGTTCTGCTGGGCAGGCTGAGCCGGGCGGGCGCTGCGGTCGTTCCGCTCATTGCGGGGGCTGCGGCCTGCACCATTGCGGCCATTGTTCTCGCCGCGCTGGGCGGGCTGGCGGTTCTGCATCGCGGTGGGGATGGTCTGGGCCGGAGCGGCGGGGGCGGCAGCGTTCTTCTTGACGGAACGGAGCGGGGTGGCCTCCGGGGCGCTCACAAAGTGGGGGTCGAACTTCGGCTGGGCGTTGCTGCCGCGGCCTGCGCCCTGTGCGGGGGCATTGCCCTCGCGGCGGGGGCGGTTATTATTGTTACGGCGGCTGTTGTCGCGTCCGCCGGGAGTGCGCTTGTTATCATCCATGAGTGGTTCCTCTTTTGCTTCGATTTTGGGGGCCTTCTGCTTTTTTGCCGCAGAGGGCCTGGCCGCACTCTTTTTTTCGGGTGCAGCGGGTCTGGCGGCTTTTTCCGCCTTGGGAGTTTCGGCCTTTTCGGGGGCAGGCTGTTCGGCCTTGGGCTTGCGGCCCCGCACCGGCGGGGCTGCTTTTACGGGGGCGGGTACGCCGTCCCACGGGTGGCCGGACACCACCGGGATCTTCCGGCGGTTGAGCTTTTCGATGCCGGCCAGATATTCCATCTCCTCGGGTGCGCAGAAGCTCACCGCCGTGCCGTCTGCGCCCGCGCGGGCGGTGCGGCCGATGCGGTGGACGTAGGTCTCCGGCACCTCGGGCAGGTCGTAGTTGAACACATGGGAGAGCTCGCTGATGTCGATGCCGCGGGCAGCGATGTCCGTAGCCACCAGCACCCTGGTCTTGCCCTCCTTGAAGCCTTCCAGCGCCGCCACACGGGCGGTCTGGCTCTTGTTGCCGTGGATCGCAGCGGCGGTGATGCCCTGCTTGGTCAGATCGCGGGCGATCTTATCCGCGCCGTGCTTGGTGCGGCTGAACACCAGCGCATTCTGCACCGGCGGGGTCAGGTTCTTGATGAGCCAGGGCAGCAGGAACTTCTTGTTGCCCTTCTCGACGAAATACAGGCTCTGGTCGATGCGCTCCACCGTGCTGGACACGGGGTCCACCTTCACGAAGGCGGGGTCGTGCAGGATGCCTGCGGCCAGCTGCTCGATCTCTTTGGGCATGGTGGCGCTGAACATCAGGTTCTGGCGCTTTGCGGGCAGCTTTGCGATGACCTTCTTCACGTCATGCACAAAGCCCATGTCCAGCATCCGGTCGGCCTCATCCAGCACAAAGACCTCGAGGTTCGACAGGTCGATATGGCCCTGTCCGATGAGGTCGTTCAGACGGCCCGGGCAGGCGATGAGGATGTCCACGCCCTTTCGGATGGCCTCCACCTGCGGGGCCTGGCCCACGCCGCCGAAGATGACGGTGCTGCGCAGTTTGAGGTACTTGCCGTAGGCGTCGAAGCTCTCGCCGATCTGGAGAGCCAGCTCACGGGTGGGGGTGAGGATGAGGGCGCGGACAGCGCCCTTCTTACGGGGGGCGGCGGCGCTCAGCCGGTCGAGCATGGGCAGCGCAAAGGCAGCGGTCTTGCCGGTGCCGGTCTGGGCGCAGCCCATCAGATCGCGCCCTTCCAGCACCGGCGGGATGGCCGAAGCCTGGATGGGCGAGGGGGTCTCATAGCCTGCCTCGCTTACAGCCTTGAGCAGGGGGGCGGACAGTTTCAAATCGTTAAAAGTCATGGTTCTCCTTGGTCATTCTTTGATTCTGCGGCACTCGATGTAATACCGCTTTTCCTCCGCATGGCCCATACTGAAGGTCTTGCGGGGCAGCACGCCGCCCATCACGATGCCTTTGAACAGATCGCTCTTCTCGAAGGGCGGCAGCAGGAAGGCCACGCCGCCCTGTCTGGTCAGGGCGCGGACGGCGGGCTCGTCGTGGACGTAATCCACCCGGGCCTCGCTGTGGCGGGCCATAAAGTATTCGATAAATTCGTCCACCGTGCCGACGGTCAGCGGGGCGACGGGGTCCTCGAAGCTGAGGACGTTGGACACATGGGGGCCGGCCAGCGTGAAGGCCTGCTGCTTCGAGTCGCCGAAGCAGATGCCGGCCATGTTGGAGTCGCTCCACGCGATGAGGGCCAGCAGCACCGCGCCGCAGTCCACATTGAAGAGGACGCGGTGGATGGGCTCGATCTCGATCGCGGGCGAATGGACGTTGCACACCTCAGCCAGGCACCAGCGGGCGGGATGGTTTTCCCGCTCCTCAGGGGTCAGGGTGGCTTTCAGCTCCTCCCAGCAGGCTTTGGCTGCGGCCAGCGAATGGTTGCCGTCGCCCACCGCCAGCGTCAGGGGCGCTGCGCCCCTGGCCTGGGGATACTTGGCGTCGAAAGCCTCCTGACTGCCCAGTGCAGCCAGTGCAGCATCGATCTGCGCCAGCATCGCAGGGTCTTCCACGGCCCAGCCTGCAATGTGGCCGCCGCCCTGCATCAGCTCGCCCTCGTACACCTTTTTCAGCTCGCTCTTGCGCGCGCCGATGGGCTCGACGAGGGTGCAGCCGGGGTCGTCGGCCAGCATCATGACATGGGGCGTTTCCAGCGCCGCACCCCGGCGCACGGCCATGCGGGGCGGGATGCGCTCGGTGACGGTGCGCTCACTGGGCCGGATGGCCGGGCGGGCGCCCTTCTCGTAGCTGTAAGCCTCGAGGTCGATCTTGCCCACGAGGCCCTGACGCACCCGGCCGCTCTGCTCGGTGCGCTCGACGTAGACAAAGCCGTCCACGGCGCGGGTCAGCACGTCGCGGCTGTACTCGTCCATCGCGGCATGGATGTTCTCCACCCGCTGGGCCGCGTCTTCATCCTCGAGGTAGACTTCCGGCAGGATGAGCCGCAGGGTGCTGGGGCAGCCGCCCACAACGGCGTCTGCCTGCTCCCAGTAGGCGCAGTCGCTGGTAAACTGGTCACAGGCCACGCAGCCCCACTTTTCCAGAGGGATATTCTCCCCGGGCAGCAGGATGTGGGCCGGACCAAAGCAGGATGCAGTTTTCATAACACATTCCTCCCTCTCACATAAATCACCAACAGCAAATGGAGCGTTCTCACTGGAAAATGCCCGCTGCATCGTCCCAGAACACGGCATGCTCCACGCCGGAAGCCGACAGGGTGTCCCACAGCTCACTGCGGGCGGTGTCGTCCATGGACTGCTTTGCGGGGACTTCGACCACAAGGTTCCTGATGCCCAGTGCCGTCGCGGAGCCGCCCACGGTGGAAGCGCCGTCCGTCACCTGACCCAGCGAGTAGCCGTACCACAGGGTCGCACTGCCCTCAAAGCGGGCATCCCATGCGGCGATGTCCGCAGCCAGCTGGGCGCTGCGGTCACGCCCGCCGGTGGAGCCGAAGTCCTGCTTGCCGTTCTGGGCAGAGGGGAACTGGACGTTCTCCAGCAGCACATGGTCAAAGCCCATGCTCTGCACCTCGCCGATGAGGTCGCCGATGAACTGGACGGCCTCGTCGGAATAGGGGTTGAGCCAGGGGTTGCCGCCGGCGGACGCCTTATTATCCAGCCAGAGGTAAGCCTGCCCGGTGTAGCCGATGGCCATATTGCGGTCGGCGCGGGCCGCGATGGGGTCGCGGAAAGCCGCCAGCTTCGCCACCGGCACAAGGCCGTTCTCCTTGAGCACCGAGGCGATGAGGGCCGGGTCAAGGGACGCCCCCTCGATGCTGCCTGCCGCAGCAGCCACCTGAGAGGGATACAGGATATTTCCGGCACTGTCCTTCAGGGTGACGACGGCGTAGGCCGCGCCCTGCTGGGCCAGCTGCCGGGCGGCGGCACGCAGGGAAGCTTCGTCCTTTGCCGCAGCCGTGTCCAGAACGCCCCAGCTGCCCTCGATGATGACGCCTGCGGGTGCAGCCGATTCCAGCTCCGAGTCCGCCCGCACCTCCGAGGAAGCGGCAGGCTCTGCCGTCACTTCCGACGAAGCGGCCGCACTGGAGGCCGTCGTCTCAGACGAGGCCGAGAGGTCACGGTTGCGCACCACGGTGTACCAGGTGTGGGTGGCCCAGTCCAGCACATGGGGTGCGGCCAGCCAGCCCACGACCAGCACCACGGCCACCAGCACGATGATGCCGACGGCCTTTTTCACCCACATGCCGGGGCTGTAAAAACTGCGGTGATACCGCTTGACCTTTTTATACTTTGCCATGATCGTCCCTTTCTCCTGCACTCCTCACAGGATCACCGAGTGGCCCGTAAAACCATAGATGGCCAGCGCCAGCACGCCGATGTAGATGAGCGTGATGGGCAGGCCCCGGAACGCCTCCGGGATGGCCTCGCTGCGCAGACGGCGGTCAGCCTCCGTCACCAGCATGACGGCCAGCAGATAGCCCAGGCCGCTGCCGAGGCCGAAGCCCATGCTCTGCTCCAGCGTAAAGCTCTGGGTGCGCTCCACCAGCACCGTACCCAGCACGCCGCTGTTGACCGCCGCCAGCGGCAGGATGCGGAGCAGCTGGCCGCCGTGGCGATCGCCCCGTGCTGCCCAGAGCACGATAAATTCAAACAGGCTCACCACCGCCACGCAGGCCAGATAGACCAGCGGACGGAGCTGGGCGGGGTTGGGCTGATTGGCGACGAAGCCGCCCGCATAGAACGCCAGCGGAGCCACCAGCACCTGCGTGACACAGAGCAGCAGGGCGAACCACCCGCTGCTGGTGCGCTCGTCGCCCACCAGCTGGACGAGGCGGGACACGCCGAGGCCCCGGGTGAACACCGCGTTCTGTGCAAAGACGGCCAGCACGGCGTAGCTGAAAAATACGCCGACGGCCTGCATCACATCATTCATCCTCAGGCTCCCCCTCTTTCTGGCGGTAGACCGCCATGAGGCCGCGGGCCTCCGATGTCAGATAGTTTTTGTACTTCCCGGCCAGCGTGCGCCAGACGGCACACAGCACGCCCAGCACGATGAAGCCGCCTGCCGGCATACTGGCCATGGGCAGGACGGGACGGCTCAGCACATGGCCGAACACCGTGCCGGCGCTCAGCCACTCGCGCACACAGCCCAGCAAAAGCAGCAGCAGGCCGTAGCCGACGGTGATGCGGATGCCCTTGGAGACGGCCTTTTTCATCGTCTCCTGCACGCGGCCGAAGCGGTAGGTCAGCAGCGGCTCCACCACCAGCATGGGCAGATAGATGCCCAGCACCAGCAGACTCACGCCGAACAGCTGGTTCAGGATGGGGTACGCCGCCAGATAGACCACTGCCGCGCTGCCCGAATAGAGGATGCTGCGGGGCAGCAGCTTCTTTTCCAGCTCTGCGTTGGCCGGATGCTCCTCCCGCAGGGGGAACAGGCGGCTCAGCAGGCAGGCCAGCATCCGGGAGGGCGTCAGCAGCAGCGCCACGGCCACGGCCAGCATCAGGGCGTTCTGGCCGCTCGTCGCAAGGACGACCAGCGGCGCAAGACCCATGCCCTGCATGACCACGGGGTTATTCAGAAAGACGCGGTCATGGTGGAAGAATCTTTCCGGGTCCCGGGTGAGGAGTTCTGCAGCATGACGTTTCATTCCGCACCCTCCTTTCCGGTCTTCTTCTCTTTGAAGTTTCTGCCGCTCTTTATCAGCTCATAGAGGCGGACTTCGGTGCGGTCGAGCCAGCCAGAGATGCTGTTGACCGCCAGAATGGCGAAGCAGACGCCCGTCTCGTAGACGCCGAAGTAGCGGAAGCCCATCGTAAAGGCTCCCACCATGACGCCGTAGAGGATGCGGCCCAGCCGGTGGTGGGCGCAGGTGTAAGGCTCATTGAGCAGGAAGACGGCGCTGAAGAGCATCGCGCCCGTCAGCATCTCGTCGCGCACACAGCGCAGGCGGAACACAAGGCCCGCCGTAAAGGCGGTCCCCTCCGTCAGGCCCAGCTGGCGCGGGAAGAAGAAGACGATGAGGCCCGCCGTGATGAGGAAGCTCAGGGAGGCGCTCAGCCGCACATCCTTCTGCATCCAGAGGAAGAGGCCGCAGGCCACCAGCACGATGGCTGCACCGGTCCCCATCGGGGCGGCATACTCGCCCAGCACCAGCGACAGGGCGCTGATGTTGATGAGGCCGCCGCTGCGCAGGGTGTCCGAGATGGTGCTGGATGTGGCCACGCCGGAGGCGTCCCAGAGCGGGATATTGGCGTATGGGGCCGGATAGCGGAAGACCTGCTCCGGCCAGGACACTGCCGCCACCGCGTAGCCCACGGCGGCGGGGTGGAAGGGGTAGCTGCCATAGCCGCCGAAGACCTCTTTGCCGATGAGAGCACCGGCCAGAATGGCGGCGGCGAGGACGTACCAGTCCACCGTCGCGGGCATCAGGAGGGCGATGACGAGGGCAAAGCTCTCGTTGGAATAATCCCCGGCCTGATAGACGCGGCGGCGCAGCAGGGAGATGAGCCGGTCGCACAGGTTGCCCATCAGCACCGCAAAGCCGCAGAGCAGCAGCGGGCGCAGGCCGTAGAGGTAGCAGGAGACGCAGAGCAGCGGCACACAGAGAAAGCAGATGTGCTTATAGTATCTGCCGGTGCGCTGGAGTTCTTCCTCCTGCAGCCGGATCAATGCTTCATCCATGGGCAGTCCCCTCTCAGAGAGCTGCCATCGCACGGACGGCCGCGGCGGGGTCGGCGGCGCCAAAGATGGCGCTGCCCGCCACCAGCACGTCCGCACCGGCGGCGACGCACTGCGGAGCGGTGGCGGCATCCACGCCGCCGTCCACTTCCAGCAGGAATTTCAGGCCGCGGCGGTCTTTTTCCGCCTTGAGCCAGCGGAGCTTGTCGAGGGCCGAGGGCATGAACTTCTGGCCGCCGAAGCCAGGCTCCACGCTCATGACCAGCACGAGGTCCAGCTGGTCGAGGTAGTAGCCCAGCTCTTCCACCGGGGTGCCGGGCTTGATGGTCATGCCCACCTTGCAGCCCTGAGCCTTGATGGCGTCGATGGTCTCCTGGATGTCGTCGTCGCACTCGAGGTGGAAGTTGAGCAGGCTGGCACCGGCCTTGGCAAAAGCCTCGGCGTACTGCTGGGGGTGGGTGATCATCAGGTGGACGTCATAGAAAGCGTCCGGCAGGGCCTTGTGCAGGCTCTTGAGCACCGGGACGCCAAAGCTGATGTTCGGCACGAAGTGGCCGTCCATCACGTCATAATGCAGCATCTGCGCACCGGCATCCAGCACCATACGGCAGTCTGCGCCGAGATGGCTGAAGTCAGCCGAAAGGATAGAAGGACTGATCGTTGTCATTTTATTTTACTCCCCGTTATTTTTTAGAGAATTTTTGTAATTTTGCTCTGCCGCCGTCCCTGCGGCATCTCCCACAGGAGCAGTCGGCATAGTCGATTATAGTTTACATGAAAACAGCAAAAAAATCAAACCCGCCGCCGTGTTTTTCACGGAAAAGACGTAAAGTTCTGCGTATCTCCCCTCTTCCACAATGCAAAAAGCAGCCAGACCGCTCCTTTGAGGGGCAGTCTGACCGCTGTGAAGTTAGTCTACCGGCTTCATGCTGGCCGGGTCTTCCACCGCACCGGGGCGGCCGCTCTCGTCGGGCAGACGCTTCATGCCGCCGGGGTTGGGGGGCTGGACGGGCAGGGTGAAGACGAACCTGCACCACTCGCCCTGCTTGCTCTCTACCCGTATCTGGCCGCCGGAGAGGTTGACCAGCACCTTGCAGATGTTCAGGCCGAGACCTGCGCCCCGGGCGTGGAGACCCCGGGACTGGTCTTCTTTGTAGAAGCGCTGGAAGACGTAGGGCAGCGCCTCGGGGCTGATGCCCTGGCCGGAGTTCCAGATGGAGACTTCCACCTCCGGGCCCAGCCTCTCCACCCCGAAGCGGATGGTGCCGCCTGCCGGGGTGAACTTGATGGCGTTGTCCAGCAGATTGTAGGCCACCTGATGGATGAGGTCGGGGTCGGCATAGACCAGCACTTTCTCATCCATGGTCAGGCCGTCAATGTCGATCATGCCGTCGTTGATGCGCTGCTCTGCCGAGAGGGCCACGCCGGTCAGCGTCTCCCAGATGTTGAACATCCGGGCGTTCACCTGATATTCGCCGCTCTCCAGCTTCGAGAGGTCCAGCATATTCTGGATGAGGCGCGCCAGACGGCCCGTCTCCTCACTGACCAGCTGTAAGTAGTGGTTCTGCATATCGGGCGGGATGGTGCCGTCCAGAATGCCGTCGATAAAGCCCTTGATGGTGGTCATGGGGGTGCGCAGCTCGTGGGCGATGTTGCCCATGAACTGGCCCCGGGAGTTGTCGTTGGACTGGATATTGTCCGCCATCTGGTTGAAGGTGCGGGCCAGGTCGGCCACTTCGCCTTCGCCGTCCACGCCCTCGACCCGGACGGACAGGTCGCCGCCGCCGAAGCGCTGGGCCGCGTCCGTCACCTTCTGGATGGGGTCGGTGAGCTTGTGCATCATCACCTTGGTGAGGACGCTGGCCACCAGCAGCATCAGACAGGCCGAGAGGAAGAAGTTCGAGAAGAACTCCTTGCGGAACTCCACCAGCCGGTCGCCCGACGAGCAGAGGAAGAGGTAGCCGGTACACTCGCCGCTCTCGCTGCGCATCTCATGCACCGAGATGTAGCTCTTCTCGGTCAGTACGCCGTCCAGCGTACCGAAGATGTGATAATTCTCCTTGGCCTTGGCCGACTTTTCCAGCACGGACGCCTCTACCACATCCCCGGCCAGATCGTCCGGGTCTGAGGCCAGCACCACGTTGCCGTCGCAGTCGGTGAAGAACAGGTACACTTCCGCGCTCTCGCCGATGAGCTCGAGCTTGGTGTTCAGGGCTTCCAGTTCTTCGCCTTCCGGCAGAGCGGCTTCCTGCACCAGATGGGACGCCGTGCGCTGGGCCACATTGACCACTTCGTCCAGCACGTCGTACCGCTCCTGCGCGAAGTAGTTGCTGAACAGCACCAGCTCCGAGCCGCCCATGATCACCGTGCCAAAGATGAGCAGGGTACTCATGAGCGAGAAGAACGCAACGGAAACACTTTTGCGCATTACTGACGCACCTCGAATTTATAGCCCACGCCCCAGACGGTCTTCAGCTCCCATTTATCGGAAGCACCGGCCAGCTTCTCGCGCAGGCGCTTGACATGGACGTCGATGGTGCGGCTGTCGCCGTAGTATTCGAAGCCCCACACCTCGTCCAGCAGCTGGTCGCGGGTGTAGACCCGGTTGGGGTGAGAGGCGAGGCAGTTCAGCAGTTCCAGCTCCTTCGGGGGAGCCTCCACCACCTTGCCCTTGACCCGCAGCTCGTAGCTGTTCATGTCGAGACGGAGGTTGTCGAACTCGATGACACCCTCGGAGCTCTCGGTCTGGGACGTGGTGACAGTGCAGCGGCGCAGCACCGCCTTGATGCGGGCCACGACCTCTTTGGTGTCGAAGGGCTTGACCATGTAGTCGTCTGCGCCCAGCTCGAGGCCCAGCACCTTGTCGAAGGTCTCGCCCTTGGCCGTCAGCATCATGACCGGGGTGTTGCCCAGCTTGCGGATGCGGCGGCAGACCTCGAGGCCGTCCATCCTGGGCATCATGACGTCCAGCAGCACCATGTCGGGCTTGAGCTGGTTGAACTTTTCAAGGCCCTCTTCGCCGTCGTTGGCCGTCGTGACCTGATAGCCCTCCTTGGTCAGGTAGAGCCGCAGCAGCTCGCAGATGTTGGTATCGTCGTCCACAACGAGTATCTTTTCGTTTGCCATGTGAGTGTTCCTCCTCTATCCAGTCCAAAGCCAGCCCCCGCCGGGCGCTGGCCGCAATTTTGATGTTGACCTATATTTTATTATACGGGACAGTTATGACAAAATAAAGAAGGTTTTGTATGATTTTTGAATCTTTGGCAGACAAAGAGGGCGGGAGAAGCAATATAAATACGCCAAAAGGGGCCTCCTTTGCAGGAGGCCCCTTGGGTATATCGCATATTGTTCAAAACGGCTCGTTCGTTTTTTACAAATCGTCCACAAAATCCCAGAAATGCGACGGTCCTTGTGTACGCGTGATAGTTTCTAAATCGCCGTGATCATTGTACCACACCGTTGTTCCATCCGGCTGGTCCATTCCCCAGAAAGTCGTGCCATCACTGTTTACCGTTTTACGGTCAAAGTTTTCATATCCGTAATCTGTCTTGTGTCTATACGGCATAATCAACGTCCTCCTGTTAGCATATTATACACTATAAGAATTCCAATAGTGCCTGAGCAAATACTATAACTTTTACAATAGTTTGTCAAGCAAAAATATAAAACAGGCAACAGTTTCTCCGTTTTGACTATCCATAAGGGCTATACTTTAGCAAATTAGCAAAGGAGCAGCTTTATGTTCGGAGAATTGTTGAGGGAACTAAGAAAAGACCATAAAATGACGCAAGCCGATCTCGCAACGCTGCTTTCTCTTTCTCCTCTGACGATTTCAGCCTACGAATGTGGTCGAAGTATGCCGGACGACGAGACAAAAGTGAAAATCGCACGGATTTTTAACGTCTCGCTTGATTATCTGCTCGGGTTGATTCGTGAGCCGCTTCCTTTTGAACGCAGCCAGCATACAATTTTTTGTCCACCGAATTTTTCGTCAGATGACATAGACAAAGTACAGGAATATGTTCAATTCCTCTCTTATCAAAAGAAAATCAAAAGCAAATCGCTATAACTACAATGACCAAAAGGGGCCTCCTTTGCAGGAGGCCCCTTTTGCATATCACGGGCTGGTCAGAATGGGGAGACGCAGCCCGGTTTCTGGTATTTTCAGGGAAATGCGCTCAAATCCTTTGAAGCAGTCTTTACAGGATGGGGCTCTGGATGTTGTCGTTGTTCTTGATGCCGTGCTTCTCGGCGTAGCCGGTCAGCATCAGGGTCAGAGCGCCGTCGCCGGTGACGTTGCAGGCGGTGCCGAAGCTGTCCTGCAGGGCAAAGATGGCCAGCATCAGAGCGGTGCCGGCGCCATCGAACATCAGAACGCCGGTGATGAGGCCCAGAGAAGCCATAACGGTACCGCCGGGGACGCCGGGAGCGCCGATGGCGAAGATGCCGAGCAGGGCGCAGAAGAGGAGCATGGTGCCGATGCTGGGCAGGTGGCCGTAGAGGATCTTGGAGATGGTCATGCAGAAGAAGACCTCAGTCAGGACAGAGCCGCAGAGGTGGATGTTGGCGAACAGGGGGATGCCGAAGCTGACCATATCCTTGCGCAGGACCTTGCTCTTGCGGGCGCAGTCCAGAGCGACTGCCAGGGTGGCGGCGCTGGACATGGTGCCGACAGCGGTCAGGTAAGCGGGGCCGTAGTGGCGGAGGACTTCCCAGGGGTTCTTGCCGGAGTATGCACCGGCCAGCAGGTACAGGACAGCCAGCCAGATATAGTGGCCTGCCATGACGATGAGGATGATCTGGATGAAGGCGGGCAGCTGGTGGGTGATCATGCCTTCATAGCTCAGGTTGCAGAAGGTCGCGGCGATATAGAAGGGCAGCATGGGGATGATGATCTTGCCGACGATGTCCAGCACGATGTTCTGGAACTCGGCGAGGAAATCGCAGGTGAGCTTGCTGTTGGTCCAGGTAGCGGCCAGACCCACCAGAACGCTGAGCACGAGGGCGCTCATGACGCTCATGATCTGGGGGATGTTCAGCTCGAACACGACGTCGGGCAGGGTCCGCAGACCGGCCACCTCAGTGTCGATGGACAGGTGCGGGATGAGGGCGTAGCCTGCGCCGGTGCTCATGAGGGCTGCGCAGACAGAGGAAACGTAAGCGATGACGATCGCCACGCCCAGCAGGCGGGAAGCGTTCTTGCCCAGCTTGGTGATGGACGGGGCGATGAAGCCGATGATGATGAGCGGCACACAGAAGGTGATGAGCTGACCCATGATATACTGTAAGGTGACGACCACCTTCATGACGCTCTCCGGGAAGACCTGACCCAGGATGACGCCGATGATGATACCGAGAAGCAGCCGGAACGGCAGGTTATCGAATAGCTTTTTCATAATAATTTACCCCTAATTCTCCTGCGCTTCGGGCGCAGGGTGTTTTTTGCAGGATGCGGATGCAGGCTTGCCAGGGTGTTGTGAGGACGCTTATTCGGCGTCCGGAGCATGTTCTTTGTTGAGCATCAGATCGAGGATGACGCTGTCGCTGGTGCCGTGGGTGCTGAGGATGGCGAAGTTGTCCAGCGTGCGCTCCACGTTCTCTTCCACGATGCCGTCGGTGCTCTGGACGCGGACGCCGCGGGTACCCATGGCCGCTGCCTGACAGGCAGCATTGACGCAGGTGGAAATTTTCAGGGCGCAGTCGGCCTTTGCGCCGTCGCACACCATGCCGGTGACATTGCCCACCATGTTCTGGATAGCGCAGCATATCTCATGGTAGCCGCCGCCCAGCAGGTATGTAATACCGCAGGCCGCGCCGGTCCCGGCGACGGTAGCGCCGCACAGGTTGCTCAGACGGCCAAACTTCGACTTGATGCGGATGGCGATGAGGTTCGACAGGGTGACGGCACGCAGCATGGTGGGCTCGTCGATGTCCAGCCAGTGGGCAGCAGCCACGACGGGCATCGTCGCAGTGATGCCCTGATTGCCGCTGCCGGAGTTTGCCACCACCGACACCGGAGCGCCTGCCATACGGGCGTCTGCGCCCGCAGCGGCGGCTATCATGGAGTTGGTGGTCAGATCGCGGGTCATGAGGCCCTTGCGGCAGTTGAGGTCGAGGTTGCGGCCGATGGCGAGGCCGTACTCCTTCGAGAGGCCCTCATTGCTGATGACGGAGTTTACCTTCACGGCACTGCGGATGATGTCGATGGGGTCGTTCATCGGGTCGAGTTCTTTGGTGCAGTAGTCCCAGATGGAGCGGACGGTCAGGAAGGACGCGATCTGCTCCGGGGTGACCACATCGCTGTCGCCTGCGGCGGCAGTGTCCGTGTCCCGCTTGTCGAGGGTGGCCGCACCGTCCTGCTCCACCAGCACGACGTTGGTGTGCAGGTCGCGGACGATGGCACGGCCCGTATGGCCGCCGCCCTTGGCAATGACCTCGATGTAAAGCTTCTGCGGCACCTGCGCCACATTCACCCTGACCTTGCCGGCCTTGACCAGCGCGGCGGCAGCTTCCACCGTCTCGCGGGGGACGTGGTTCATGACTTCCAGCAGATAGACCGGGTCGCCGCCCAGCGCACCGATGGCGGCGGCATAATCCATGCCCTCGTAATCGGTGCCGGGGATGCCCGCCGACATGGCGTTCTTGATGATGTTGATGCTGGCGTTGACCGTGATCTCTTCGGCCTTATCCACACCGGCCTTCCGCAGGGCCTGACCCGCCTCGGCGGCAGTCAGCGCCACAGCGCCCGGCTCGGTGCAGCCGGTAGCCAGCTCCATCTCACTGTTCAGGATGCGAATGAACATGTTCTGTTCCATAGTGTTGCACCGTCTCTTTCTCTTATAGGATGCTCTGTTACTTCACGGCGATGCATTCGATCTCCAGCGGTGCGCCTTTCGGCAGTTTCGCCACCTGCACAGCGCTCCGTGCGGGGAAGGGCTGGGCGAAGTATTCGCCGTAGACTTTGTTCATCTCAGCAAAGTCGTTCATGTCGGCCAGAAAGACCGTAGTCTTGACCACATCGGCCAGGGTCATGCCCTGTTCGGCAAGGATGGCCTGGATGTTCTTGAGGGACTGTGCGGTCTGGGCCGCGATGCCCTCGGGGATGGCCCCGGTGGCGGGGTCAATGGGGAGCTGGCCGGAGACGTAGACCGTCTGGCCTGCTGCGATGCCCTGCGAATACGGCCCGATGGCGGCGGGCGCCTGTGCAGTGGCGAGTGCCTGTTTCATAATTCTCTCTCCTTTTCCGATTCCGAATTGCAGGGGCATCGCTTGCCTTGATGCCCCTTGTCCTGACCCTATCCTAACGCGGTGGGCGGCAAAAGTCAACAATTTTCTCTCTCGATGAGAAATTATTATCACTTGTGACAAATTCCGCGGATATTTTGAAGCACTTTCACGAAAATGCATTGAGTTTTCCATTTTTCATTGTCAATAACACACGAACGTGATATGATATAGGCAGCAGGATGAGAATAAATTCTCATCCTTTCCCTCATGAAACAACGTGGAAAGTGGTGACATACATGGATGCACGGCTGGAACCCTATCGGACACTCGTTTCGTTTCTGGGCGAGGCGCTGGGGCCGGACTATGAAGTGGTGCTGCACGACCTGACCAGCGAGGAAGGCACCATCGCAGCCATCGTGAACAACAACATCAGCGGCCGCACCGAGGGCGCACCGCTGTCCAACATGGCCCTGCGGTTCATCCACGGCAAAGTCTACGAAAAGCAGCCCTATGTGGCAGGCTATCAGGGCGCGTCGCAGGCCAAGGGGCGGCTGCGCTCCTCCACCATGTTCATCAAGGACGGCAGCGAGCTTATCGGGATGCTCTGCATCAACTTTGACGCCGCCAAGTACAGCCGGATGGCGCAGGAGCTTCTGGCCCTCTGCGGGGCCCATCAGGAGCCCGGCCCCACGCTGGGCGTCGAAAACTTCGTCAGCAGCCTGCCCGACGCGGTGCAGGCCGCCATCACCGACGTGACCGGCACCGCCGGCCTGCCCCCGGATCGGCTGACCATGGACGAGAAGATCCGCATTGTGGAAGACCTGCAGCAGGCAGGCATCTTCTACATGAAGGGCGCGGTCAGCGAGGTAGCGGCACAGCTGGGCTCCTCGGAGGCGACCATCTACCGCTATCTGAGCAAACTGAAGGATTGATACTTGCACTCATACGCTCCTTCGCGTATAATGGTAGATGTATTATTATGTCTACCATAACGTGAAGGAGCGTATTTTATATGAAATTAGGTATCGTCGGCCTGCCCAACGTCGGCAAGTCCACTCTGTTCAACGCCATCACCTCCACCAAGAACGCGGAGGCTGCAAACTACCCCTTCTGCACCATCGAGCCCAACAGCGGCATCGTGGCCGTGCCGGACAAGCGGCTGGATAAGCTGGCTGAGATCTGGCAGACCAACAAGAAGACCCCCGCCATCGTGGAGTTCGTGGACATCGCCGGCCTCGTCAAGGGCGCAAGCCAGGGTGCCGGCCTCGGCAACAAGTTCCTCGGCCACATCCGCGAGTGCGACGCCATCGTCCATGTCGTGCGCTGCTTCGACGACGACAACATCATCCATGTCGTGGAGGACGTGACCAAGGCCGAGGCCGTGGACCCCATCGCCGACATCGACGCCATCGACTACGAGCTCATCCTCTCCGACCTCGAAGTCGTCCAGAACCGCGCAGGCCGCATGGCCAAGGCCGCAAAGAGCGGCAACAACAAGGGGGCTGCTGCCGAGGCCGCATGGCTGCAGCAGCTGGCCACCCATCTGGAATCCGGCAAGCCCGCCCGCAGCTTCGACTTTGACGAGAACGACGCCGAGCAGCAGACCGTGCTCCACGAGATGGGCCTGCTGAGCGCAAAGCCCGTCCTCTACGCCTGCAATGTGGGCGAGGACGACCTGATGGAGGGCATCGAGAACAACAAGTACGTCCCGCTGGTGGCCGCACGCGCCAAGGAAGAGGGCGCACGCTACATCCCCATCTGCGCCAAGACCGAGGAGGACATCGCCGACTACAGCCCCGAGGAAAAGAAAGCCTTCCTCGCCGAGATGGGCATTGAGGCAAGCGGCCTCGACAACCTCATCACCGCCAGCTATGATCTGCTGGGCCTCATCTCCTTCCTGACCGACGGCAAGAAGGAGTGCCGCGCCTGGACCATCCGCAAGGGTACCAAGGCTCCGCAGGCTGCCGGCAAGATCCACAGTGACTTTGAGCGCGGCTTCATCCGCGCCAGCGTCATCGCCTACAGCGACCTCGAGGCCCACGATTTCGATTACGCTGCCGTCAAGGCCAAGGGCCTGCAGCGCACCGAGGGCAAGGAGTACGTCGTGAAGGACGGCGATGTCATCGAGTTCCTGTTCAATGTCTAAAACAGAGGAACAGCCTCTCAGTCTCGCTACCGCTCGACAGCTCCCCTAGAAAGGGGAGCCAAAGCAGAAAAGGATTAAAATTATGATTATCGGTATCATGGGCGCAATGCCCGACGAAGTGGACCAGCTCTGCGCCAGGCTGGAAAATGTCACGGTCGAGCCCTACGGCGGCGTAGAGTATCATAAGGGTACGCTGGCCGGCAAGCAGGTGGTCGTCTGCTGTGCAGGCATGGGCAAGGCCAACGCCGCCGCCACCACCCAGGTGCTCATCACCAAGTTCGGTGCTGAGAAGATCATCTTCTCCGGCATCGCAGGCAACATGACCAGCAAGATCGGCATCGGCGACGTAGTCATCGGCAAGACGGTGCTTTACCACGACGCCCAGCTGGATATGATCTGCCAGAATCCGCCTTTCCTGAAGGAGTACACCGGCGACCCGGCCCTGATCGCCGCCGCCGAGAAAGCCTGCGCCGACGCAGGCGTCAAGGCTCTGGCAGGCAAGATCGCCACCGGCGATATGTTCGTGGGCGACAGCGCCACCAAAGCCGCCATCGAGGCCAAGTGCGCCCCCGACTGCGTGGAGATGGAGGGCGCAGCTGTGAGCCAGATCGCCGCCAAGAACGATGTGCCTTGCGTCATCCTCCGCGCCATGAGCGATAACGCCGACGAGGACGGCCATGAGGTGCTGGTGGTCAAAAAGTTCAGCATCACCGAGTACGTCGCCACCGCGACCAAGATCGTCGCCGCGATGGTCGAGTCTCTGTAACAGACAGCAACAGAAGCCGGTCACAAGACCGGCTTCTGTCTGTTTACAGGTACTGCTCCAGCTTCAGCCTGTTATCCTCCTCAAAATCCTGCAGCTTCTGCATCAGCCTCTTCGACCCCGGCGCGGCGTCTGGGTAGTCCTTCTGGGATTTGATGCAGTCCACCACGCCCATGCCGCTGCCCTGGGTGAGCATCTCAGCGAGGTTGCGGGTGGATTTGTCGGTGATGGTCTTCATGCCGATGCTCACCTTGGTGTTGAGCTTCGCCATGGCACTCTGGCCCTGGGCCGAGCCGCCGCAGGCGTCGATGGCGGCGTGGGCCTCCTGATTGAGCTGGCGGTAGATATTGCGCTGGCGCAGAAGCTCCGCCTTGAACTGCTCATCCTCCGCCATCGGCACGAGCTGATCGAGGGTGTTCTTCCCCATCTCGGTGTTCTGCACGATGGCTTCCAGCATATTGAGATTGTCGTTTTTCTGGTTTTCCATACAAAAGTCCCCCTTTTGAGGGTAGTTTCTCTCAAAAGGGGGACTCTTATGCATTATTCGCCGTCGTAGATGCGGTCGCCGCCTGCGGTCTGTGCAGCGGCCAGCCGCTTCTCGCACAGGTCATAGAGGGCATCCCAGTTCTTGCAGCGCACCTCGCGGGTGCCAGCCACGCCGATGGACTGGGTGAAGGGCACCCGGCGCATCAGGCCCACCGAGGCCACACACTCCTTGGGCATCTCGGCGTAGATGGCTTTCAGCTCCTCTTCCAGCTCACGGCGGGTGCGGTCGGCGCAGCCGATGGCGAACAGGGTGTCGCCCAGGCGGCAGACCACCCGCTCAGCAGGCTGGTCGAAGTGCTTTTTCCACTGGTTTGCCACAAAGCAGACCAGCTGGCCCATGACGGCGTCACTCTCCCGCGCGGAAAGCTTCTCTGCGCCGTCGATGGACACCAGCGCCAGCGCCGCGCAGCGGTGGCAGTCGGTCCACTCATCGAGTTTCGTGCAGAATTCCGTCTCGTAGTAGCGGCGGTTGAACACCCCCGTCACAAAGTCGTGGTTCATGTCGTCGCGGCACATCTCCCGCTCCCGCGGGGTCATCCGGTCTTCGGGCAGGTCATTGCCTGCCAGAGGGGCCGTCATCTGCAGCTGCCACACCTTGCCGTCGGCCACGACACAGCGGCGCAGCACACAGTCCACCTGACCGCCGCGCAGCTCGTAGTCCACCATCAGGCCGTCGTCCTGCCAGCAGCGGTCGGCGTCCTCGTCCACCTGCGCCAGGCTCACATCCTGAAACACAGGCCGCGAACTTTCGACGAATTGCCGCAAGTCCTGCTCAGTCCATTCATTCTTCATGCGTTTTTCCCCATTTTATACACCGGGTCTTCCCTCCCGGTGCTCTGCCTTTTCACAGTCGAGCCTGTTTTCATGGCCAGCGTATCGCTGTGAAAATAAGTCTTATCCCTGACTGCGTCTCATTCGATTATACCACGACGGCGGGGCGCTTACCAGCAAAACGCACAATTTTCAAAAAGATTTTTTACATTCCCGTCAAATTGAGGTTTTTGCCTCTTTTTCGACCGGCTCCTTGGCGCGGCAGTAGACCTCGCACTCAGCCTGGATGCGGCTGGCCAGAGGCTCTGCGTCGAAGCCCTCCGCGGCGCGCCAGGTCCAGTTGCCGCCCAGCTTGCCGGGGGTGTTCAGATGGGCTTCTGCGCCCAGACCCAGCCAGTCGGGCATGGGGATGATGGCTCGGTCAGCCACAGAGCCGAGGGCCGCACGCAGCAGCGCGATGCGGGCGGCGTCCGGCTTGACGGCGGCCACTTCCTTCGCGGTGGGCTTGCAGGGGGTCAGGTGGAGATAAGCGGCGACGTTGGCCTTCTCCTTCCCGGTGGCGGCGTTCTCCCACCAGTCGGTGAGGGTGGTGTTGTCGTGGGTACCCGGGTAGACCACGCTGTTCTTGACGTGGTTGTGGGGCAGATACTCGTTGTCGCCGCCGCCGAAAGCGAACTGCAAAACTTTCATGCCCGGGAAGGTGCTGTCGGCCAGCAGCTCGCGGACGCTGGGGAACAGCTCGCCCAGATCTTCCGCGATGATGGGCAGCTTACCGAGGGCAGCTTCCAGTGCGTGGAACAAGTCCATCCGGGGGCCGATCTCCCACTTGCCGGTGCAGGCGGTAGAGCTGCCCGCCGGGATGGCCCAGTAGGTGTCGAAGCCGCGGAAGTGGTCGATGCGGAGCAGGTCGTAGATGCCGAGGGCGTGGCGGACACGCCGGATCCACCAGGCATATCCCGTCTGTTTATGATACGGCCAGTTATACAGCGGGTTGCCCCAGAGCTGGCCGTCTGCGGAGAAGTAATCCGGCGGACAGCCGGCCACGCGGGCAAAGCCTCCCTGTGCGTCCAGCTCGAAAAGCTCGCCGCCCACCCATGCATCCACCGAGTCGGCAGAGACGTAGATCGGGATGTCGCCCAGAATTTTCACGCCCTTGGCGTTGGCGTAGTCCTTGACCTTTTTCCACTGGATGGCAAACTCGTACTGCAGGAACTTCCAGAAGCCGATCTCCTCTTCCTGCTCTGCTGCGAACTTTGCCAGCGCGGCGGCATCCCGCAGGCGGTACTCCCGGGGCCACTCAGTCCAGCTCTTCATGCCGTTGGCGGTCTTGAGGGCCATGTAGAGGGCGTAATCATTCAGCCAGCTGTCGTTGGCAAGGGCGAAAGCGTAGTAGTCGTCGGGGTAGTAGTGAGCGCAGCCGTGGAGACCGGCGTACTTCTCGCGCCATGCGGCGTAGGCGGTGCGCAGCACCTTATAGCGGCTGGTGTAGAGAGTGCCGTAGTCCACCGAAAGCGGGTCATCGCCCCACTTTTCCGCCTTGAGCTGGGCGGCGGTCAGCAGGCCGTCGGCCTTGAGAGCGTCGAGGTCGATGAAGTAGGGGTTGCCCGCAAAGGCAGAGCAGCTCTGGTAGGGGCTGTCGCCGTAGCCGGTGGGGCTGAGGGGCAGCAGCTGCCAGATGTGCTGGCCAGCAGCGGCCAGAAAATCCACGAACTTGAGCGCTTCGGCGCCAAAGCAGCCAATACCATAGGGGCCGGGCAGGCTGGACACCGGCATCAGGATTCCACTTTCACGCATGATGATACCTTCCTCGCTTTATATTCCGTTTGGGTTTATGCTGTTTCCTATCATAACATAAGCGAAGACTATTTTCCACAGGCAAAAAACGTGGTATACTTAGTTTTATAGTGGGATAATATCGTTTTTATTGCAGGAGGTATCGTGCCATGCAGCGCACGGAAAAATATTTTGAGAACGACGCATTCCGCAAGACTGCCGCCGGGGTCATCCTGGCCGCAGAGGCGGACGCAAAGACGGGCGGCGGGCGCATCGCGCTGGCCGGCACGGTGTTCTACCCCGAAGGGGGCGGTCAGCCCGCCGACAGAGGCACGCTGACCCTCGCCGACGGCACGGTGCTCCATGTCACCGACGTCCACGAGACGAACGGCATCATCTGGCACACGGTGGATGCCCTGCCCGAGACCGCACAGCCCGGTGCCGCCGTCACCGGCACCATCGACTGGGAGTGGCGCTTCGACAAGATGCAGCAGCACACCGGCGAGCACATCCTCTCCGGCATCCTGCACCAGATGTTCGGGGCGGAAAACGTGGGCTTCCATATCGGCTCCGACGCCGTGCGGATGGACACCAGCGTCCCCATCTCCGCCGAGGGCCTGCGGGAGGCAGAACTTGCCGCCAACCGCATCATCTGGGAGAATGTGCCGGTGCTCATCACCTACCCCACCCCCGAAGAGCTGGCGGCACTGACCTACCGCAGCAAAAAAGAGATCGCCGGGCAGGTGCGCATCGTGACCATCCCGGGCGCGGACGTCTGCGCCTGCTGCGGCACCCACACCGCCGCCACCGGACAGGTGGGACAAATCAAGATCCTCACCTCTGAGAACTACAAGGGCGGCGTCCGGCTCAGCGTCGTCTGCGGCGGACGCGCCCTGCGGGAAGCGCAGGCCATGCGGAGCCGTCAGGCCGACATCGGCGCACTGCTCTCGGCCAAGGCCGACCAGACCGCCGTGGCGGTCCACCGGGTGTACGACGAGTACACGGCCCTGAAATTCGCCCACTTCGGCCTGTGCAGTCAGCTCTTCGACACACTGGCCGCACAGCTTGGCCCCGACGAAACGGCCATCCGCACCGTCCCCGGCCTCGACCCGGACGGCCTGCACCGGCTGGCCGCACGGTTGAGCGAGGCCACCACCGGTCTCTGCGCCGCTCTGACGCCCAGCGAGAAGGGCACCGGCTACTGCATCGCGCAGGCCGGCGGCGACGTCCGCGCCCTGACCAAAGCCCTCAACGCCGCCCTGAACGGACGCGGCGGCGGCAAGCCCGGTATCTGTCAGGGCAGCTGCGCCGCCACGCCGGAGCAGGTGGAGGAATTTTTGAAGAAAAATCTGTAAGTACAAACTTTTCACGTCACAAGGAGAATACTATCTTATGAGAATGCGTTTCAAGCCCTACGCCCACGACGAACTGATGGCCGCTGATTTCCACGTCCATGAGCCCCTTATCTGGGGCGGCAAGTGGCACAGCCAGTATGCCCGCCCGGAGCAGCCTTTCGTGCTGGAGCTGGGCTGCGGCAAGGGCGGCTTCATCTCCCAGCTGGCCTCTGCCCACCCCGAGAACAACTACCTGGGCATCGACATCACCGACAAGGTGCTCATCCTCGCAAAGCGCAAGATCGAAGCCGCTTACGCCGAGGCAGGCCGCCCCATCGACAATGTCAAGATCATGAGCACCGACATCGAGCGCATCAAGGGCGTCATCACCCCGGAGGACACCGTCAGCCGCATCTACATCAACTTCTGCAACCCGTGGAGCAAGAACGCTTCCTCCAACAAGCACCGCCTCACCTACCCCCGTCAGCTCATCCAGTACCGCGATTTCCTCAAGGACGGCGGCGAGATCTACTTCAAGACCGACGACGATGACCTGTTCCGCGACAGCCTGACCTACTTCCCCGCTTCCGGCTACGACATCATCTGGCAGACTTACGACCTCCACGAGAACGAGCCGGAGTGGAACATCCGCACCGAGCATGAGGGGATGTTCACCGAGATGGGCATTAAGATCAAGGCCCTCATCGCCCGCAAGAAGGCCGGCGACGACTCTGTGACCTGGGTGGAGCCGAAGGTGCTCAAGAAGCTGGCCGCGCAGGCGGAGGCCGAAGCTTCGGCCAGGGCCGAGGGTGAAGGCAATGTCTGACCCTTGTGAATACTGCCTGAACAACCAGCAGGACGAATATGGCAGCTGGTACTGCGCCGAGGGCGGCGCACTGGATGAGGACGAGATGGCCCGCTATCTCTCCCATACCACTTCGGCCTGCCCTTACTTTGAGCCGGGCGATGAATATAAGATCGTCCGCAAACAGAACTGACTGGAGGTGTCCCCTTGTCGTTTTTTCTCAATACGACAGTCTGCGGTTTCTCACTTTATCATATCCTTGCGTTTTTCCTCATCTACTCCTGTCTGGGCTGGTGCGTCGAGGTGGTGTATGCCGCCGCCACCACCGGCCAGCTGGTGAACCGGGGCTTCCTGAACGGCCCGGTCTGCCCTATCTACGGCTTCGGCATGATCCTGGTGCTCTTCTTCCTCACACCGCTGGAAGATAACCTGTTGCTGCTGTATCTCGGCGGCGTCATCCTGCCCAGTGCCCTGGAACTGGTGGGCGGATGGGCGCTGTATAAGCTCTACCGCACCCGCTGGTGGGACTACACCGACAAGCCCTTCAACATCGGCGGCTATGTCTGTCTCGAGTTCTCGCTGATGTGGGGCGTGGGTGCCATGGTGATGGTCAAGGTCATCCATCCCACCATTGCCGCGCTGGTGAACATCATTCCGCCGCTGGTGGGCTTTGTGCTGATGTGTCTGCTCTACGCGGTGTATGCCGCTGACGTGGTGGCTACCGCCATCGCCGCCTCCGACCTCGCCCGGGAGCTGGACGCTCTCGAGAAGGTGGCCGACAGTATGCATGCTGTCAGCGACGCCATGACCGAGATCCTTGGCACCACCGCGCTGGACATGGACCAGAAGATGGACGAGAGCCGCCTGCAGCTCAAGCTGGCCGCCGCCGAGGCCCGGGACAGCTACGACAAGCTGTCGCCCCGTGAGGCCGCTTCCACCATGCGCACCCGCGCCGACGAGGCCATGGAGGCCGCACGCCGCGCCTCCCAGACTGCCCGCCTCAACGCCGCCGAAGCGGCCAGGGCCGTCAAGCTGGCCGCGCAGGGCAAGGCCGAGCAGACCACCGCATTCCTGCAGCTGGAACAGCTCAAGGAAGAGCTGGCCGCCCGTGCGCAGGTCATGCAGGCCCACACCCGCCGCGGCACCCATCTGCTGGGCAAGGGCCGTATGCTCCGCGCCTATCCCAAGCTGAAGCACGGTCAGAACAACCGCTCCCTCAACAGCCTGCTCGAGCAGCTCGAGGACGAATATCCCGACTCCTTCAACGGATTCGGCATCCAGTAAAGATAAAAATACGGCTGGGACGCTGTCCCAGCCGTATTTTTTATGCAAATTAAGCCCAGAGATCTTCCGGGTAAAGGCCGTCGGCCGTCTTTTTGGCGATGGCTTCCACCACCACGGGCTTATCCTCGCGGTAGGTGACGCCATACCACTTATCGGTGCTGCGCAGCACCTTGACGGCGGCTTTCTTTTCGCCGATGAGCTCACTGACCACCAGCGGCAGGAAATACTCGCACTTGAGCGGGTTCTTTTCCAGATTCTCGTCCAGCCAGCGGGCAAAACGCCGGTCGGCTTCCTTCACGAAGCTCTCGCCGAAGCCCCAGAGGTTCATGCTCACGGGCGTCTCGCCGGGCAGGTCCGTCCAGCTCTCGCCGCCGTCCTCGGTGTAGTGGATGCCGCCCTCATAGGTCTCGATGCGGGTGCGCTCGGTGACGCTGTGGAGGGTGCTGTCCTCGTTGAGGGCGCAGATGCCGCGGGCGACGCTGCCGTTCTCGGAGACGGTGTTCTTGAGCAGGTAGCTCACCATGCAGTAGTCGTAGACCTCGCCGTCGGTGTGAGTGGAGAGGTAATCGTAGATGACCTTGAACGCCTCGGGGCCGTAGTAGTCGTCGGCATTGATGACGGCGAAGGGGCCGTGGATGAAGGGCTTTGCGGCCAGCACCGCGTGGCAGGTACCCCAGGGCTTCACGCGGCCCTCGGGGATGGTGTAGCCCTCGGGCAGCTCATCCAGCTGCTGGAAGGCGTACTTCACGTCCATCACCCTGGACACGCGGTCGCCGATGGCAGCTTTGAAAGCCTCTTCGATCTCGTGCTTGATGACGAAGATGACCGTCTCGAAGCCTGCGCGGCGGGCGTCGTACAGGGAATAATCCACGATGACCTGACCGCAGGGACCCACCGGGTCGATCTGCTTCATGCCGCCGTAGCGGCTGCCCATGCCGGCAGCCATGACCACCAGGACCGGTTTATTCATGTTTTATCTCCTCCTTGAAAAGGGTGTTTCTCTTTTACGGTTTTATTATACTCCAAACCACGCCGGGCAACAAGACGAAGCTGTTTTTTGAAATTTGGCAAGTTTTTATTGCATATATCAGCAAGCAAATATTGCCTTTTGCTTTCGGACAGGGTATAATAACCTCATCCGACACAAAAACGACCGGCCAGCCGCTTTTGCAGGCCGAAGCAAGAAAGTGAGTTTTTCCATGAACGAAACTGTGACCAAGCGTTTCCTGCTCTACTTCCGCCTGATGATGGTGGCGTGGATCCTGATTGCCAACGCCTTTTTCCACGCCATCGAGTTTGAGTACAGCTGGCTCGTCTTTTTGAGCAACATCATGCTCTTTACGATGGAGGGCGACATCAAAGACCGCTTTATCAGCGTGGAGCTGGGCGGCCTCGTGGGCATGGTGCTCACGGTGCTGGCGATGCTGGCCATCGGTGCGCTGACGCCTGTTCTGGGCGGGATGCTGGGCCTGCTGCTGCCGCTGGGCGTGGTGCTCTTCATCCTCATCATCCTGCACCCCTACGCCCCCAAGGTGCTGAACAATGTGGGCTTTGCCTACCTGACCGTCGCCTGCATCGACAGCGCAGCTTTTGCAGCGAATCTGCCTCTCTTCTTCGGGGTGTACATCGTCGGCTCTCTGGTCTTCAACGGCGGCTGCGTACTGCTCATGAAGCCGGCCCGTTATCTGGCCGCCCGGAGCATCAAGAACGACGTCAAGGCTGACGCCTGAATCTGAGTTTCTCGTCTTTTCTTCTTTTTTCTCACAGCGCCCCGGCAGCAAAGATGCCGGGGCGCTGCACTTTTATGTAGATTCTGCCGTTTTTCCGTGCTACAATGGGGTAAAATAAGAGAAAGGAAGTTTCCCGCCATGTATGCTGCATCTCCTGCACGCTACTCCACCCTGCCCTACCACCGCTGCGGCAAAAGCGGCCTGATGCTGCCCGCCGTCTCGCTGGGCCTGTGGCACAACTTCGGCGATACCGCGAACTTCGAGAACATGCGCCTGCTCTGCCGCACGGCGTTCGACAACGGCATCACCCACTTCGACCTCGCCAACAACTACGGCCCAGAGCCGGGCAGCGCCGAGAAGAACTTTGGCCGCATCCTCAAGGAAGATCTTGCCCCCTACCGCGATGAGCTCCTCATCAGCACCAAGGCGGGCTACACCATGTGGGAGGGGCCTTACGGTGACTGGGGAAGCCGGAAATACCTGCTGGCCAGCCTCGACCAGAGCCTGAAGCGGATGGGCCTCGAGTATGTGGACATCTTCTACCACCACCGGATGGACCCCAACACCCCGCTGGAAGAGACCATGGGCGCTCTGGCGCAGGCGGTGCGCAGCGGCAAGGCGCTTTATGCCGGCCTGTCCAACTACAACGGTGAGACGCTGGAAAAAGCCTGCGCCATCCTCGACGAGCTCCACGTCCCCTTCGTCATCAACCAGAACCGCTACTCCATCTTTGACCGCACCATCGAGCAGAACGGCCTGAAAGAGACTGCTGTCCGGCTGAACAGGGGCATCATCGCCTTCAGCCCGCTGGCGCAGGGCCTGCTGACCAACCGCTACCTCAACGGCATCCCGGAGGACAGCCGCATCCGCACCGATGGCCGCTTTTTGAAAGAGAGCGTCATCACCGAAGAAAAGCTGGCCCAGATACGCGCTCTGAACAAAATCGCCGCCGCCCGCAGCCAGACGCTGGCCGAGATGGCGCTGGCGTGGATCCTGCGGGACGGCAAGGTCACGAGCGTCCTCATCGGCGCGTCCAAGCCCCAGCAGATCCTCGACAACATCGCTGCCCTGAACAACACCGCCTTCACCGCTGACGAGCTGGACGCCATCGATAAGGCTTCCGGATTTTATAAGGAGTAATTTATGTCCAAAACTGTATGGATAACCGGAGCTTCTTCCGGCATTGGCCGGGAGTTTGCCCGCCGGTATGCCCGCCTCGGCTTCCGGCTCATCCTCACCGCCCGCCGCACCGACCGACTCGAAGCTCTGGCCGCAGAGCTCACCGCGAAGCACAGCACCTTCTGCCGCATCCTGCCTGCTGATCTGGAGCAGGAGAGCGAATGCGCCCGTCTCTGCGAGGCGCTGACGGACGAGCGCATCGATATTTTCATCAACAACGCCGGCTTCGGCGTCTGCGGCAGCTTTCTTGAGACCAGCGGCGAGAAAGAGCTTTCCATGGCGAAGGTCAACGTGCTGGCCATGCATCAGCTGTTCAAGTTCGCCGTGAAAAAGATGGAGGCTCAGGGCTTCGGCACCGTGCTCAACGTGGCGTCTTCCGCCGGGCTGCTGCCGGGCGGACCCTATATGGCGGGCTACTACGCCACCAAAGCGTATGTTGTCAGCCTGACCCGGGGCGTGGCCGAAGAACTGCGGGAGCAGCACAGCCCGGTCTACGTCTGCGCCCTCTGCCCCGGCCCGGTGGACACCGAGTTCAACGAGCGGGCCGACGTGGTGTTCGCACTGCGGGGCATCAGCCCGGAGCTGTGCGTCGAGGAGGCCATGCGGGGGATGCTCCGCCGCAAGACCATCATCGTCCCGTCGGCCCTCATGCGGGCGGCGACGACGGCCCAGCGGTTCATGCCGATGGCGATCTTAATGCCCATCATGGCCCACCAGCAGAAGAAAAAACTGGGCTGAAGGGCTATTGTGTGCAACAAGCAGCAATCCCGGCCTTTGCAGAGTCCGTTTTTATGACGATTTCACGAAAACGCAGCAAAATGAGAAAAAATTTGCAGTAATTGTGCCAAGAAAACACCTTGACAGTCGGAATAAAGAATGCTACTCTAGTATACAAGAGGGTGCAGGGCCGGACAGTTCAACTTGCCGCTTCCCGTGGCGGCAGTTGGATTACAGGTATCGTCCGGCAGCGCAGCGCCCCGCAAAGCAAAATTCTGATTGGAGGACTTAATTATGGCACAGTGTACTCCCAAATCCTTTGACCTGACCGGCAAGGTCGCGCTCATCACCGGCGCATCTTACGGCATCGGCATGGCGATCGCAAAGGCAATGGCCGCAAACGGCGCTACCATCGTCTTCAACGACATCAAGCAGGAGCTGGTCGATAAGGGCCTCGCCGCTTATGAAGAAGCCGGCATCAAGGCTCACGGCTATGTCTGCGACGTCACCGATGAGGACGCCGTGAACGCCATGGTCGCAAAGATCACCGAGGAAGTCGGCCATATCAACATTCTGGTCAACAACGCCGGCATCATCAAGCGCATCCCCATGACCGAGATGACCGCTGCTCAGTTCCGTCAGGTCATCGATGTTGACCTGAACGCTCCGTTCATCGTCGCCAAGGCTGTCATCCCCGACATGATCGCTCAGGGCGGCGGCAAGATCATCAACATCTGCTCCATGATGAGCGAGCTTGGCCGTGAGACCGTCTCCGCCTACGCTGCAGCCAAGGGCGGCCTGAAGATGCTGACCAAGAACATCGCCTCCGAGTACGGCGAGTACAACATCCAGTGCAACGGCATCGGACCCGGCTACATCGCTACCCCGCAGACCGCACCTCTGCGCGAGCGTCAGCCCGACGGCAGCCGTCATCCCTTCGACAGCTTCATCGTCGCCAAGACCCCCGCAGGCCGCTGGGGCGAGGCTGAGGATCTGGGCGGACCCGCTGTCTTCCTGGCTTCTGCCGCTTCCGACTTCGTCAACGGCCTCATCCTGTACGTTGACGGCGGCATCCTGGCTTACATCGGCAAGCAGCCGCAGTAAGTTTTTTCCATATCCGGCATTTTTGCGCCGTGTCCGCTGCCTTCCGGGTGCCGGGCACGGCGCTCTTTTGTTTTCCATGTCGACTTTTTTCCCGGAATCTGCTACACTGGTCATAATAATAAAAACAGGAGGACTTTCCCATGAAGATCGCACTTATCAACGAGAACAGTCAGGCCGCAAAGAACGGCATCATCGAGGCCGCTCTGAAGAAGGTCGTAGAGCCGATGGGCCACGAGGTGGTCAACTACGGCATGTACGCTGCCGATGACGCCGCACAGCTGACCTATGTGCAGTGCGGCATCCTCGCCGCCATCCTGCTCAACAGCGGCGCTGCCGACTACGTCATCACCGGCTGCGGCACCGGCGAGGGCGCCATGCTGGCCCTGAACAGCTTCCCCGGCGTCATCTGCGGCCATGTGGAGGACCCCGTGGACGCCTACACCTTCGCCCACGTCAACGACGGCAATGCCGTCGCCATGCCTTTCGCCAAAGGCTTCGGCTGGGGCGGTGAGCTGAACCTCGAGTACTGCTTTGAGAAGCTGTTCGGCTTCGGCCACGGTCAGG
>OMDJ01000417.1_pt1 | contig 30159 bp, 18 predicted proteins | sample 1645211 | NCBI WGS metagenome assembly OMDJ01 (sample SAMEA103958142, study PRJEB25191) | human gut metagenome | biome: human-associated habitat [ENVO:00009003]; feature: intestine environment [ENVO:2100002]; material: feces | place: Germany | collected 2013/2015 | reverse complement strand
ACGGCAAACTTTTTCTTTCTTTTTATAAATTCTTTATCCTTCCCTGGAAAAAAGATGTGTCAAAGATAAGGTACATCTCCTTTTTGGGTAGTCCGTGTGGTATGGGCTATATAGGAAATATTAGCTATAGTTGGAAAGAAAAAGGGTGTATTGCTTAATATATTGAGCATAATTTTGCTATATTTGTGCAATATAAAAAGCATATTTTATGGAAAAGCGGATAATAAAGGCAATTAAACAGGAAATAAAACTTGGAATAATAATGGAAGATAATTTTGACTATCAGTCAGTGCCTTATAGTTTCGCTCATTGCTTTAACAGCCGATGTCCGAAAGGAGAAAAATGTCTGCATCGTTTGGTGGCAATGCATAGTACCGACCAGTATCCCACTCTGTCTGTGGTAAATCCCAATTGCATCCCGGAAGATGCGAATGCTTGTTCTTTTTATAAGCCGGTACAGAAAATACGTGTAGCGTGGGGAGTCAGGCGCTTGTTGGATAACGTGCCCCATAAGGATGCGGAACAACTTAAAAGATTGATGTTAAGCCATTTCGGACGGGGAATGTATTACCGTTTCTATCGTAAAGAGAAATATCTGTCTCCCGAACAGCAGGAATATATCCGGCGGATTTTCCGCCAAAAAGGAATAACGGAAGAACCTGCATTTGATTCCTACACAGAAGAATATAAATGGTAATTATCTTGCACCTTGCACTTTTGACTGTTAATGGATTGAATATGAGTTGATTGGTGGCGTGCAAGATACGGTTGCAGATGCGTGCAAGATACGGTTGCAGATGCGTGTAAGATAAAGTGTCTTGCACGCATCTGCTTGTATTATGAAAGCCTTACAACATGGTAGAGAGTGCCTCGGTTGGCACGTTTGGAAGGTATATTGTGTTTGCAGAGTATCCGGCCGAATACGCTTGTCCGTTTATTAGACAATGATATAGTGCTGTTTTTGTTGATATCTTCCAGTATTTCTGCCGGAGAAAGCCATTCACCACCTTCTTCCTGCTCTTTGGCCGGACGAAAATAACGATAGAACAGTTGCTCTTCGGGTGTAGTCTGTTCAAACTCCCGGTTGTTTTCTGTCATCATCCGTTCCTCTTCCCGGTCAAACCAATAACGTTCGTTATGATCCAGTTCATACATGGCTTGTGCATAGAGTTGTTCATAATCTATGGCATGACTGTTGTCTATTGTATCCGTCACTTCTATACAGATAAAACGGCGGCTGCCCGAAGGATCGGTGAGCAAGTCTTTCTGGTTACTTGTAGCGATGAATGATGCATAGCGTCGCATTTCCAACACGGCATTTCCGTAGGGTTTGCGCATATTTACCACCGGTTTTTGAAGAATATGTTTCAAGTATCCTTGCTGATTGGCGCTTATCTGGTCGAACTCGTCAATATTGATTAGTGCAAACCGGTTAAGGTACCTTTCGGCTTCCTTTTTCTGTGAGAAATCAATGCTGTCCGTATAATATGCCCGTATGGCAGGCGGGATAATGCTCCGGCAAAATGTAGATTTACGAGTTCCTTGTCCGCCCACCAATAGGGGAGACACATTGTTCGCATATTTTTTATCCGTTCCACGCCAGTGCATCACCATATTAAGGAACCAACGGTGAAACAATTCCGTCCAGTAGGGATTCTTACAGGGCACTGTTTGCGCCAGTCCACGGATACGGTCGCGTCCGTCCCAAACCGGGAGATGGTAAAGGAATTCTTCCAACGGATTGAATACCGGTACACGGTTGGAGTAGATATATCGGCTGATGTCTCTGTCCCACAAGGGGATACCTTCAGCTTGTGCGTCCAGTGCGATGCTGTTTAATACCCGTTTGTCAATCGGATTGAAGTAAAAACGGAATGAGTTTCGTTCTCGGTATTCCACCTCACCTATTTGGGTGTTGTAGCGGAATTCATAGCGTCGTTTCATAAATTCCTCGGTTTGAAAAGCCAGTGCCTGTTCTTTACCCAGGCTGCTTTTCTTGCCAAATCCTTCACACTCGTTATATACATTTTTGATTAACTGGCGGATAATCGCTTCCTGATTTCGTAAGTAGTAGTGAAAAATAGTGCGTTTCACCGTTTCTTCTTCAGGAATACCCGACTGGAAACAGTTGACGGCCAATTGTGTCACTACTGCCTGAAAGTCTCCCTCTCTCGGGCGGGCGCCTTCGTCTTCTGCTTTGTAAATCTCTTCATGAGTTTTCCTCAATGCCGCTTCGAAGAGCATAAATAGAGCTTTCTCCGTATCGTATCCCGGTACCGCTCGTGTCAGTGGCGACTTTTCCGAATGTACGGCTTCCCGATAAGATAGTTCCTCGGGCATTCCCATGGGCTGTGACAGATAAAACGGTACGGCATTCGGCCTGTACATGAGTTCTGTATCGTATGATAGTCGTGAATATTGTTCCAGCGTAGGTTCTTTCGATAAGATATTGAATGGAATTTGTGGTTGGTAACATTTCACGGCAAGCCGGTAGGCATGTGCATGGAATATTTCCGCTTCCTCTCTTTTTTGAGGAAGCGAATTGTCGGGGCGGGTAAATTTCACCCAGATTTTCACGCTCCGTTTGCTCGAACCGGTAAAAGCGCAGTACGTTTGCGGCTGTTCCCAAGCGAGTTGTTTCACTAATGCGATTTCTGAACTGCCTGCCAGCGGGCCGACGGTGAGTTCTACTATCCCGTTGTAACTTTTCATCTGTATGCCACCTTCCGTTCTGCGGAATTCTGCGGCAGGAAGAATCTTCGGCAATTTGTCTGCTTCATAGCAGCGTGAGTCGGGGAGGCTATATCGTAACACTTCTCTGAAAGCGGATACAGGCTGTGCCTTTGTTTCAGTTCGTGTTTTTTCTATCCATGTTTCAATTTCCATTGTAGTTAATGCAGTGGATTTGTCCTTGACTCTCAATTGAGTAACCTTCATCTTTTTTGTTGATTTAAATAGTCTATAAAGGTAACCATAACTATCCGGTCTGACAAGTAAATCCGGTTGTTTTATCCGTCAACCAGGACTTTTCCGTCATTACTGAACGGCTTGTTTCCGGTTGATTGCTGTTCCGGTTTGTTTCAAATGCTTGAAACACTTTGTTTGATAGCTTGAAACAAAGTGTTCACTATAGCGAAACACATTGTTTAGATATAGCAAACACTTTGTTCCAAAGCATGAAAACAGATTGTTTCCCGGCATGAACAACTCATTCTCTGCATAGATTCTATAAATTAATGCGTATCTTCCGTGGATGTAGTGCAGTCCTTTTTGAGTTTTATTCAGCGTGTAAGATAAAGGTATCTTGCACGCATCTGCAACCGTATCTTGCACTCGATTAGAGTGTTGTATATTAGGGAAATAAGGCGAAAAAGTGCAAGGTGCAAGATGTTTCTGTGTTTTTCAAACTTTATAGTAGGGGGATTCAAGTGCACATCTTTACAAAAATAGAGGGGAACTCCTGAATGAATCCATTTGTTCCCCTCGAGGGTATAGCTAGCCTCTGTCTCTTATATTTTTAAAGGCAAGTAGTAACATCTAAATGTTGCGTTTTCGACTTTGCAGTCGTTCGGGTGCCGCTCCATCCGAATTGCCTTGCCTTTGTGATTATTGCTAATTTGTCGTTTAATTGCAAATTTATAGGCACAAAAAAAGCGGAGAGCATTTGCCTATCCGCCAGTGAGGGAGTCCAAGCCCTAAACACACACACAGGAAACACTCCCCGCATATTGCAAGGAGCATTTATCTGCTTCTCTGTGTGTTTGAAATTTTTGGACTTTTCACTAGCACAGAAATCAGCTAAACGCTTTTTCTTTCATAAAAAAAATACAGCCGCGCTACGACTGACTGTGCAAAGATAACAATTAATTAATTTATACGGCCTTTCATTCTTTGTTTTTTCTCTATGCAGAGTGTTTTTGTTCTATGTTCCGTAAAATCTTAGAAATAACCTAGTTTTCTTGCTATGCCTATACCTCATAAGATTCATATCATTAATCTTATATATTCTTTCCAAATCTCGCAGAATTGTGCAAATTATTATTATTTTTGCCTCACATAATTTCTAAACAATAATTAAATTATTTATTCGTATGAAAAAGGTCTTGTTATTGTTCGCTTTAGTAGCGATAAGCGTAGTGAGTATCAATGCTCAAGACAACCTGAAATGGGGTGTGATGGCAGGTATGAATGTTAGCAAATACACCATTACAGGGTTTGACAGCAGGATAGGTTTTCACGCAGGAGTTAAAGCAGAGGTCGGATTGTCGCAGGATGCGAATGGCAGTGGCGCATATATGGATTTCGCTGCATTGCTGACATTGAAAGGCGCTAAGATTGACGGAGGATCAGTGGCGAGTCTGACATTCAATCCGTATTATTTGGAAGTACCGGTGCGTGTTGGGTATAAATATGCAGTCAATGATGACTTTGCGCTATTTGGAAGTGTAGGACCTTATGTTGCTGTTGGTTTGTTTGGAAAGATGAAAGCGAAGGTGGATGGTGATATTGCGGATGTAGCGGGCTTGGACGGTAATTCAGCCTCCGAAGATATATTTGGAGACGATGGTCTAAAACGATTCGACTTCGGTCTTGGACTGAAAGCCGGGGTTGAGTTCAGCAAGAAATATCAGGTTGCCATAAGTTATGACTTTGGACTTGTTGAGGTAATCAAAGAAGTAGGAATGAAGAACAGAAACCTGATGATCTCATTGGGATATATGTTCTAAAACTGATTTTGCAACTTTGTTGCATGAATCATTTGCTACCTTTGCATCAACTAAATGATGAATGTTATGGGACATTGTAGTTGTGGCGCTCATTCATGCGCAGCAGAAAAAAAGGTTGATGCAAAGGTTTCGGTATTCCATGAATATGGGAAAGTGATATTTTCTCTCCTGCTTCTGGCAGGTGGAATAATTATGAATGCTCTCGATTTAGCATTCTTCCGTGAAGGATCTGTAGCCTTGATATGGTATATCGTGGCCTATCTTCCGGTAGGAATTCCAGTGATGAAAGAAGCCTGGGAAAGTATCAGGGAAAAAGACTATTTCAGTGAGTTCACTCTAATGATTATAGCTACTTTGGGAGCTTTCTATATTGGTGAATATCCGGAAGGAGTAGCCGTGATGTTATTCTATACAGTAGGAGAACTGTTTCAGGATAAAGCGGTAGATAAAGCCAAACGTAATATCGGAGCCTTATTGGATGTAAGACCCGAGAAAGCATTAGTGCTCCGGGAAGGCAATCTTGTTATTGAAAGCCCTAAAAAGATAAAAGTCGGTGAAATCATAGAAATAAAGGCAGGCGAACGGGTACCATTGGATGGAACCATGCAGAATGAAGTGGCTGCCTTCAATACAGCCGCATTAACGGGGGAAAGCGTTCCTCGTAATATTCGGAAAGGTGAAGAAGTACTTGCCGGAATGATTGTAACCGATAAGGTTATCCGGCTTGAGGTAACGAGACCTTTTGAAAAGAGCGCACTTGCCCGAATATTGGAACTTGTTCAGAATGCTTCCGAACGTAAGGCTCCGGCTGAATTGTTTATTCGTAAGTTTGCACGCATTTATACACCTATAGTTATAGCGCTTGCAGTATTAATTGTTTTGTGTCCGTTTGTCTATTCACTTATTAATCCTCCATTTGTATTTGCATTTAATGATTGGCTATACAGGGCTTTGGTCTTTCTGGTGATTTCGTGTCCTTGTGCATTGGTGGTTAGTATTCCGTTAGGCTACTTTGGGGGAATTGGAGCGGCATCCCGGTTGGGAATTTTATTCAAGGGTGGTAATTATCTGGATGCTATCACTAAGATCAATACAGTGGTATTCGATAAAACAGGAACCCTGACAAAAGGAACCTTTGAAGTACAGGCCTGTAAAAGTGCAGGTGAGGTTTCGGAAGAAGAATTAGTGAAACTGGTTGCTTCGGTAGAAAGTGATAGTACTCATCCGATTGCCAAGGCTGTTGTGAATTATGCGAAAGAACAAAACATTGAACGTGTAGCTGTTACCGGTACAAAAGAATTTGCCGGCTATGGTTTGGAAGCAACGATAGACGGGACTACGGTTCTGGTCGGTAATTGCCGGTTACTGTCTAAGTTTGATATATCCTATCCAAAAGAACTGCTGGAAATAACGGATACCATCGTAGTCTGTGCTGTTGGAAACCGTTATGCAGGTTATCTGCTGCTGGCTGATGCCCTGAAAGAGGACGCAAAGGTAGCTATTGACAATTTAAAAGCTTTAAATATTGAAAACATCCAGATACTATCCGGTGATAAACAGAGTATTGTTACTAACTTTGCAGAAAAGCTCGGTATATCGAAAGCTTATGGTGACCTGTTGCCGGAAGGAAAAGTGAATCATCTAGAAGAGCTGCGGCAGGATGAGGCAAACCGGATCGCATTTGTCGGTGATGGAATGAACGATGCACCGGTGCTCGCTCTAAGTCATGTTGGCATTGCTATGGGAGGACTGGGTAGTGATGCGGCTATTGAAACAGCCGATGTCGTGATACAGACAGACCAGCCGTCAAAGGTAGCCGAAGCTATCAAAGTAGGAAAACTGACACGAAGAATTATTTGGCAGAATGTATCACTGGCATTTGGAGTGAAATTACTTGTATTGATTTTGGGAGCCGGTGGAATTGCTACTCTTTGGGAAGCTGTCTTTGCAGATGTGGGTGTTGCGCTACTTGCCATTATGAATGCTGTCAGAATACAGAAAATGATAAAATAGGAGAAAGATGGAAGAAGGTATTTATTTGGATAAGTTGGATAGAAGAGGTATCAAGCCAACTGCCATAAGGCTTCTGGTGATAAAAGCGATGATGCAGGCAGAGCGTGCGGTGTCATTGCTCGATTTGGAAACACTGCTCGATACAGTCGATAAATCGACTATATCCCGTACCATCGCTCTCTTCTTGTCTCATCACCTCATACATAGCATAGACGATGGGAGCGGCTCGTTGAAGTATGCCGTTTGCGACAACTCCTGCAATTGTGTGGTACAGGATTTACATTCGCATTTTTATTGTGAGAAATGTCATCGTACATTCTGCCTGGAAGGTACACATATCCCGGTGATTGATTTGCCTAAAGGGTTTACTTTGCATAGTATAAACTATGTACTAAAAGGAGTTTGTTCCGAATGTACTTCTCAAAAATGACAGATATTTTATAAACTTCGATGCGCGGTTTTATTCCATTCACTAATTTGGATAGGATAATCACTATATTTCGCACTTTGAGTACCTGTAACTTCAGTTTAGGTACTTTCCCCATTTTGTCTATTTTTTTAATTGACGAATTATCCCCAACTTTGCATAGTCATTTGAATTGGAGTCTTGAAAGATTTATAGACTAAGTGTGGGGTATATGTGATATGTAAGTAATTGGAATAAAAGCCGAAAAAGAGAAAATACATCTCTTTTTCGGCTTTTTGCTAATATTGTTTGATTAGTCAATATTGGGATTCAATGCGTGCCAGTCTTTAATAGCTGGGATGATCCCCATTTCAATCACTTCATCACGAAGTTTGCATAAATGCTCGTAGCTCTTTTCCAATTCTTCCTGTTCGGCAGGAGTTCCGGCTACTTCTTTATAAGTGACGCCGTCTTTAGTTATTGAAGTTTCCATCGCCATCATGATATGGTCGAACTTACTGTTAGAAACATACGTTCCGGCAGGCCAGCGGAAAGGTTGCCCACCCATAGCAGCGGCAATCATTTCGATAGAAAGATAAGCCGGGCTTTGGAAAGAAGAACGACCGCGCAGGTCGATAATATGCTTACCACCCTGGATGACACGTACTTTCAGTGCTTCCCAATCTGCCAATGGAAGACGGGTAGTGCCGATGAAATCGGTCAAAGGCTCTCCTTTTATTTTGGTTGTAGATGCGAATACAGCCATTTGTTCGCCATGACCACCATACGTACGGCAATTCTGAATGTCGGAAGCCGGGATATGGAAGAATTTCACCAGTTCGTTTTGCAGACGGGTGCTGTCCAGGGCAGCCAGTGTAGAAACTTGAGAGGGTTTCAAACCTGAATACAACAAAGTAATCAGTCCGGTGATGTCTGCAGGATTAAAGATCACAACGATATGTTTTACGTTCGGGCAATATTGATGAACATCTTTACCGAATTGAGCGGCAATTTCTGCATTTCCCTTCAGCAAATCTTCGCGGGTCATACCTGCTTTACGGGCAGCTCCACCGGAAGAGACAATGTAAGAAGCTCCTGTCAGTGCTTCTTTGATATCGGAAGTAAATGTAAGGTTGACACCTTCAAAACCGCAGTGATACAATTCTTCAGCTACTCCTTCCAGAGCCGGGGCAAATGGATCATACAGGCAAATATTCGGAGTGAGTCTCATCATCATGGCTGTTTGTGCCATATTGGAGCCGATCATTCCGGCAGCTCCTACAATCGTAAGTTTCTCGTTGGTTAGAAATTCCATAAGTTTATATGTTTAAAGGTGAATAATTTACTTTTTCTTTTTGTCGCTACAAAGTTAACATATTAGAAAGCAGATTGTTCATTGCAAATAGTTTTGCCCGATAACGAAAAGTTATAGTAGGATTCCTTTTAAAATGGCAAAAAGAGATTGCAGATTTACCCGCAATCTCTTCCTGCCTATTGAAAACAAATAAAACGTGAATTTGAAGTGTACTTTAAAAAGCTCTTAACCCATAATCGAAATCCATCTTGTTTGTTCCCTGAATTTCTACTTTGATTGTATTCTTACCTTTCTTCAATAAGGAAGAATAATCACTTAGGTTGTATTGGTTATATTGTTTGGTCATCCGGATATCTTGAAGGAATACTTCAACACCATTCAACCATACTTTGCCTGTTCCTGCGGCACGTAACCACAAAGACAGGTTCTTCAATGGCTGGTTTAAAACAAATTCCGTTTCAGAAACGACCGTTGCTTTCGGCTGGACGGAATAAGGCAACATCACTTGTTTCATCTCGCTGTCATTAACGGATACCTTACGTTGATTTTTAGCTCCGCCTTGTCCGTCGGGTACTAACGTAATGGTTTTGGCAGGTGCTACATTATATAAATCGTTATGTAAGATATGCAGGAGCGAAGTCGGCATTTTCGTAACCTTGCGATCATACGTCAGTAGGCCGTTCACTTCTCCCTCCACATCTGTTGTCTGTGTGTAAATGGCTGCGCTTAGACCTTGTGCAACGAGTGTTTTTAAATCGTGTATCACTCTACCGTAATTATCCATTAAAGCCATCGCACCATCAATATTCTTATATCCCCAGTTACGCATTTCCGGATTCCAAAGATGTTCTTTGATGGCCCATCCATATCCTCCGAATTCTCCCAGAACAGAGATACGGTCACCGTTGTATTCAGGAAGGATCATGGACGAAACCGGATAGTTGTGTACGTCATACATGTGTCCTACACTTCTGTCGGCCCATCCTGTCACACCGTCGATAATGCGGCTTTTATCATAATTCATCACTTTGTTTACGATTTCAGCGGTATTGTGTTGTCCCCATCCTTCGTTGAATACTACCCAAGTAGTGATGCAAGAATAGAAGCGCAGACGATCGATCATTTCAAACATCTCTTTTTGCCACTGTGCGGAATGTTCGGCAGGAGCATTCCAGTCATTTGCTGCGCCGGCAGCTACATGCTCTGCTTGTTTCCTTTCGGTCGAGAAGCCGGAAACCATGTCCTGCCACAGCATCAATCCCAGTGAATCGGCATAGTAATAATACTGTTCCGGTTCCACTTTGATATGTTTGCGGATGGTGTTGAATCCCATTTCTTTTAATTGCACCATATCCCACAACATCGCCTCTTCTGATGGAGGAGTGAGCAGACCGTCGGGCCACCAACCTTGATCTAATGTACCGAACTGGAAAATAGGTTTTCCATTCAGGCAGATGCGATTGTAACCGCATGCATCTTTTTTGATGCCGGTCTCCCGAAGAGTGAAATAGCTTTTTACGTGATCGGTGATTTTACCGTTGACAGACAATTCTACATTCAGATGATAAAGTTGGGGAGAAGCCGGTGTCCATAATACGGCATCGGGAATCTCGATTTCCATGTCAGTTGTACCCTTTTGCTCTATAGTCTTGATGACTTTTCCCTTATCCAGTACTTCGACTTTAATATTCTCCTGTCCTTTGGCTCCAGCTACATCCAGATGCAGTTTCACTGTCTTTTTATGAATATCCGCTTCCGGTAATATCTGACGTATGTGTTGCGGATTGACAGCTTCCAGCCATACAGTCTGCCAGATTCCGGATACCGGAGTGTACCAGATACCTTTCTGATTTAGTTGCTGTTTTCCTCGTGAGATTGATTCCTGATCGGTAGGATCGACCACAGAGAGTTCAACCATCTGATCGCCGCTTTTATTGATGAATTTCGTTATGTCAAACTCAAAAGGGTTGTTTCCTCCTTTGTGCGTGCCTGCCAGTTTATTGTTTACCCATACTTGGCATTCGTAGTCCACCGCCTGAAAATGCAGGATGATGTTCTTGCCTTTCCAGTCTTCATCTATGGTGAAATTGTGCTGATACCATAATTTATCGCTAGGAAGAAAAGTGCGTTGTACCCCTGAAAGAGAAGACTCTATGGCAAATGGAACCAGAATTTCTCCCTCATACTTCACTTGTTTTTTTGTTGTGGCCTGGTCTGTCACTGCAAACTTCCATAGCCCGTTCAGGTTCATCCATTGCGAACGCTGTAATTGCGGGCGTGGGTAGCTTCTCCATACATTTTCCGGTGTCACTTTTTCTGCCCATACAGTTCTGATTTTATCTCCTTTCGGGCTCCATGCTGCAAAAACTGAAGTCTGCAATAAGGCACCCAACATGATTGTCAATACGTGTTTCTTCTTCATTGTTATTACTTGGTTTTGTATTCTTTTAAATCTTTTTTCCGTTTCTGATTGTAGGTATTCCACATTTTCGGGAAATACATGACATCACTCTTGTCCGCCCATTCGAAATAGGCCTTTTCCATCTCCTTGACCCGTTCCGGATATTGGGAGGACAGGTCATGCTGTTCGGTGCGGTCTTTGGGGATGTTGTATAGCTCCCATTTATCTTCTTTGAAATAGGCTGATACTAGTTTCCAATCCCCTTTTCTCACCATTCTGTTACCCTCGTGCTCGGCGTAAATATAGCGTTCTTTCAATTTCTCTCCTTGTAGGATGGGCCGGATAGACGTACCTGCTGTAGGAAGTATTTCCCTTCCCTGATAAGTCCGGGGATAGTTCGTTTCTGCCAGTTCGACGCAGGTCGGCATGATGTCTGAAAACTGGCAGGGTTGATGATCGATCTTCCCTTTGTTTTTCACCTTGTTTCCCCAATAGACGATGCAAGGGGTGGAAATTCCACCCTCGTATGCATAGTGCTTGTATAGGGTGAGTGGGGTGCAACAAGCGTTCGCCCAACCCGTTCCGTAATGATGATAGGTACCGGGAAGTCCCATGCCATCCAGTTCTTCTCCCACGTGTGTGTGATAGGCAAGTCCGCTGTGTCCGTCGAAACCGAATTCATGCCATTCGGCGCATGCGCCATTGTCTGACATGAATAGGATGAACGTGTTATCCAGTTCTCCGTTCTTGTCCAGTTTGTCGACAACACGGCCGATGTTTGTATCCATAATATCCACCATGGCGGCATAGATTGACATTCGTCGGGCTAAGTCCGTTTGTTGTTCTTTCGTCAAAGAATCCCATGCGGGCAGTGGATGCGCTTCGTCCATAAAGAAACTGCCGGGCACTACACCCCGTGGACTTAATTCCGGTTTTCCTTGTAACAGGTTCATTCCCACGATGCGTCTCCAACGTTGGTCGCGTATCTTATCCCAACCTTGCAGATAGGTTTTCATATACTTGTCGATCATTGCTTTAGGAGCGTGCAAGGGAAAGTGGGGTGCATTATAAGCTAAATATAGAAATAGAGGTTTGTCTTCATTGTGTGCCTGGTCGATAAAGTCGACAGCGTAGTCAGTGATTACATTGGTGGCATAGAATTCCCCTTCGGCATATTCATGCAGGGGGCGGTCTTTGGGCAGGCGTGTATATACTTTGGGATTCCAAAAGGAATTGAATCCGCCTAGTAGTCCGTAGTATTCCTGAAATCCCCGTTGCACGGGATTAACTTTTCCCAGATGCCATTTACCTGCCATGGCGGTAAAGTAGCCGGCTTCTTTCAATACCTCTGCAATCGTCACATTGTCCGAGTTGGAGCGGAATCCGGCATAGCCTTTCGCCTCTTTGGCATGGCTGCCCGTCATGTGCCCCAAACCGGTTTGATGGGGATACAATCCGGTCAATAGATTGGCACGCGAGGGACAGCTGCGTGCGCTGTTGTACATTTGTGTCATTCGGATTCCCTGTGCGGCCAGATGATCTAATACCGGAGTTTCTATCTCTCCTCCGTAGCAACCCAAATCGGAGAAACCTAAGTCGTCCGCCAATATCAGGATGATATTGGGCTTTTCTTGTGCGGTAACTGTACTTCCCAGTGCCAGCCCGCCTGCTATCAATGCCAGTTTATTCATGGAGTGTTTGTTGTTAGTTTGAATAGAGAGTTTGTTTTACTGAAAAGATTGCACTTCATCCGGTCCGGGAGTTGCGTAATGCGGATCGATGGCACGGATATATACATCTCCGTCCGGTAGGATTTTTACGTCCAAAGGCACAATGGTCGTCCCTAGTTTGTTGATGGTCTGTGCGTCCTCTCTCAAGTCCCGTTTTTCAATACCGTCCGGATCCAGTGGCGGTCGGTTGCCATTGAAGAAGGCAGTACACCACCATTTGCCGTTTTTGTCCTGAAAAGGAGTGCCATGTCCTAAGAAACGTCCCACAAAGCGACGCTCGCTGTAAGGACCTGTGATTTTATCGGACGTGCAATAATATAAATTATAAGACCCTTTGCGTCCCTGGTCGGTAGACCATGCCGTACCGAAATGCACGTATTTCTTTCCGATCTTACGCATGGTAGCCCCTTCGTGTCCGATTCGGCGGTTAGACGGATCGATACGCACCGGTTCTCCCGCCAATCCGGCAAAGTCCGGTTTCAGAGGGACAATGAGTGTGTTGCTGAATAGTAGATACCACGTTCCGTCGTCATCTTTAAAGAGAGACGGGTCATGCTTTTTCAGGAATGCTTCCGGGTTGGGGTGCTTCCAGGGACCTTTGATATCTTTTCCGCTACTCAGAGCCAGTCCGCTATGTTTTTGCGGACAATACACAAGTGCCCAGCAGTCACCGGTCCAATGTAGTTCGGGTGCCCACAATGGATTTTTGGTAGCCATTTCTTCTCTTCCTTTGAAAGTGGGTGAATCTTCTACCAGTGAATAAGGAGCACCCAAAGATTTCCAATGAGCTAAATCGTCGCTGCACCATACTTGTACCTGATAACCTACGATGCTTGTTTTACCCAATCCCGTGTTGTATTGGTCGTCCTGTTCTCTCGGGTCGCCGGCAACAGGAGTCGTTCCGGTCAGGTAATATTTTCCGTCCGGTCCCAACACGATATAGGGGTCACGAATCCATCCGCCTTTGATATGGAGAGCTTTGTCATGCGACTTCACACCTGCCAATATATCTCCGGCACTTAATTGCGCTTTTGTGGTGACCGACAAAAACAGAAAAAATAATGGTAAAAATAAGTTTTTCATATAGTGTAATATGTTTAGTGTTACTAATAGATCAGACTTATAGCTCTTATATGCATTTGCAAATAAAGGATTTTATATGGAAATAGATGCGTAATATTTCGTTCAAAAGTCGTTCATATTTGTAAAAAAAGGAGGAATAACACATATTTCCACTTCCTCTGAACATATTTACGGATAGCAAGATGAAAAAAACTCTATATTTGCATAAACTAAAAGCACGATACGAGTTATGAAAAGCATAAATGTAAGAAGATTCTTACTGACAGGTTTATTCCTATATACAGCGATGAACCTATGCGCAACTATCCATTATAATAATTTGCGGTTTAAACAATTTGAGACTTTAGACAAACTACCTCATAAAACGATTAACGCCATCACACAGGATAATTCGGGATTTCTTTGGCTGGGAACCCGGAACGGACTTTGCCGGTATGACGGATACAATATTGTCACGTATCAATATCATGAAAATGATTCGAACTCGCTCTGCCATAATTTTGTAAACACACTCTATAATGATAGCTTGCAGAATGCAATCTGGATTGCTACTGAAGAGGGAATCTGTAAGTATTCGTCTTTCACCGGACGTTTTGTACGTTACCGGATTGAGGGGAATACCAAGCCGAATGTGGTTTTCCTGAAAACTTTCGATAAACAGTTGCTGGCAGGATGCAGCAATGGAGTGTATGCCTATGATGAAAAGAAAGATGCTTTTGTGCCGTTTCTGCTTACCGGCACGGAGGCCAGCCTCGTGTCCGGATTGGCGGAAGACCATAATGGCTTTTTATGGATCAGTACCCCGAAAGGTGCCAAGTGTTATAATATGCATAAAAAAGTCTTTATGAAATTGCCCGAAAGCGTATCGCGCATATCGAGCAAACTCTATGTCGATAAATTCAATCGCCTGTGGTATAATATGAACCAGCAAGTGAATGTTTATGATATAAATAATCAACAAAATTACTCCATCAAGGAAAGTAAACAGTTTAAAATCTTTAAGTCTATTGCTCTTGATGGAATGGATAACATTTGGTTGGGAAGCGAGTATGGTATTTTTGTTTATGGAAAAGATTTGCGACTGATCCATCATTATCAGCAGACCGAGGGGGATTTGAGCAACCTGAACGATAACCCGATTTATAGTCTGTTTATGGACGCCAATCATAATATGTGGGTGGGTACTTATTTCGGTGGAGTGAACTGCTATATCGATGCAACAGACAATTTTCATGTATTCTCATACGGAAATTCCAGGAATCACCTAAGCGGAAAGGCAGTGAGACAGATAACCGGAGGTCCTGATGAGGATATATATATTGCAACCGAAGACGGAGGTTTGAACCGTATCGACAAGTCCGGACAGATCACCCGCTCGGAAGCATTGCATCAACGAATGGATATTGGAGCTACGAACGTACACTCTTTATTACTAAATCATGAGGGAGATTTATGGATCGGCCTTTACGAGAAAGGAGCCAGATGTTATAATTTCCGGACGCAGCATACAAAGGTTTTTCTTCCGGTGCATTTATACAGGAGGCATTCCGGTTTCTGCATGATAGAAGATGCGGAGCATGACATCTGGTATGGAGGTCTGAATGGTTTTGTCATCTTCAGGAAAGAGGGGAAAGGGTACGAAGTGATGAAGTTTAAAAAGCCTTTCTCAAAGTTTATATTCTGCATGGTGAATGCTCCTGATGGAACCGTTTGGGCGGGAACACGAAGAGACGGAGTCTTTCGGCTTGACAAACGCAAGCAGACGGTTGAGAGAATAGCGACTTTTCCTAATAAAGAATTATTTATCACCGATCTTTATGTTGATTCTCAAAATCAGATATGGGTGGGTACGGATGATAATGGAATGTTGCTCCTGAACAGTAAAGGGGAGTATATCACGTCATATACGGAAGAGCAGATTGGCTCCAACTCGATCAAAGGCATTGTAGAAGATAATGCAGGTAATATCTGGTTCGGCACAGTGAATGGCTTGTGTTGTATTCGTGCAAAGGGAGGAATCATGCGTTATACAACCGAGGATGGATTACCTACCAACCAGTTCAACTATTCCTCCGCTTATAAGGATGCCCGTGGAGTATTGTATTTCGGAACCATCAACGGGCTGGTTTCGTTCCATCCCGAACGAATATACAAATATCCATCCCGTTTTAATATTGCCCTGACCGCCATTTCATTGAACGGTGAGTTGATTACTCCATCTACTTCCGACTCGCCTCTTGAGAAGACAATCTCCGAATGTACTTCGATTACCCTGACGCACAAGCAGGCAAGATCCGTACAGATAGAATATTCGGGAATGAACTATCGCTATAATAACAACACAATGTATGCCATGAAACTGGAGGGTGTCGACAAGAAATGGCAGAATATCGGTGAGCAACATCAGGTACGTTTCTCGAATTTACCTGCCGGTCATTACCGGTTGAGAATTAAGGCGGGCGAAGATGGTATTCATTGGTATGAGAAAGGAGAGAAAATAATCGATATACGTGTGCTTCCTCCTTTTTGGTTGTCGGGATGGGCTTATGGTTTCTATGCTGTTTGTTTGTTAATGTTGGGATATATCGGATATCGCTATACGAAGAACCGGTTGAGGCTGGTCATGAACCTGAAGACAGAACACAATCTTCGTGTGAATATGGAGAAACTGAATCAGCAGAAGATTAACTTCTTCACTTACATCTCGCATGATTTGAAAACACCGCTCACATTGATTCTCTCGCCTTTGCAACGTCTGCTGTCGCAAAAGGAAATAACGAACCATGACAAAAAGAATATCGAGATCATTTATCGTAATGCCAATCAGATGAAGTATCTGATAGACGAGTTGCTTTCTTTCAGTAAGATTGAGATGAATCAGGAAAAGATAAATGTCCGCAAGGGGAATATAATGCTCTTTTTGAAAGAACTCTCCAATATATTTGAGATAGTTGCCCGAGATAGGGAGATTGACTTCATTGTTAAATTGGATGATACGGATGAAGAAGTATGGTTTTCTCCTTCCAAACTGGAGCGGATTATATACAACCTGTTATCAAATGCTTTTAAATACACTGCCCCCGGTGATTATGTGCAACTCACTGCTTCTTTGCAGGAAGAGGATCAACAGACCTTTGTACACATTTCAGTGAAAGACAGTGGACGGGGGATTCCCGATGAAGTGAAAGACCGGATTTTTGAACCTTATTATCAGGTTTCTCCCAAAGATCACAGAGAGGGTTTCGGATTAGGGCTTTCGCTCACCAAATCGCTTATCCAGCTGCATCGAGGACGGATAGAAATAGAAAGTAAAGTGGGAGAGGGATCGAACTTCATCGTTATTCTTAACGTATCGGAGCAGGCTTATGAAGCCGCTGAAAGACGGCAGGACGGCATTACGCTGGCCGAAATACAGAAGTATAATATGCGTCTCAAAGAAACGGTGGAAATACTTCCCGATAAACTAACACAGGAAAAGCATCTCTCGCAGGAAGAACGGCAATCCATCCTTATTGTAGAGGATAACAATGAAATGAATAATTACCTGAAAGAGATTTTCATGGAGAACTATCAGGTGATTCAGACTTATAACGGTAAGGAGGCTTGCGAAGTGATGCAAAAAGTATATCCAAGTCTGATTATCAGTGATGTGATGATGCCGGTGATGGATGGTCTCGAACTGACCCGGCGCGTGAAGCAGGATATAAACACCAGTCATATACCTGTTATTCTTTTGACGGCAAAAACCGATGAGGGAGAGCAGACACAAGGATATTTGTGTGGGGCGGATGCTTATATTCCCAAACCTTTCAATGCGAAGAATCTGGAACTTCTGGTCAGGAACATGCAACAGAACCGAATGTCGGGTATCGCGCATTTCAAGCAGACAGAGGAACTGAATATCACACAGATCACCAACAATCCACGCGACGAGAGATTCATGAAAGATTTGGTGGAATTGATTATGGCTAATATTTCAAAGGAGGATTATGGAATCACTGAAATTACTTCTGCTTTATGTGTAAGCCGGAGTCTGTTGCATACGAAGTTGAAAATGCTGACAGGTTGTTCTGCTTCGCAGTTCATCAGAAGTATTCGGATGAGGGAAGCCAAGAAACATCTGTTGGATGGCATGAATGTGGCTGAAGCTGCTTGTGCTGTGGGAATGACTGACCCTAACTATTTCACGAAATGTTTCAAGAAAGAGTTTGATGTCACCCCCACAGAATTCACTAAGGAGCACTTGGCATAAGGTTCGTGTTATTGCTTGCCTTTCTTTTTCTCATGCGGTCCGAATGAAAGTGGAACTACTTTTTTACCGGACTTCTTTAGATTGCGCTGGTATTTCCTCATCAGTTCCATCCCTTTCAGGCGGGCATTTTCGCCGTTGGCAAGCTCTTCTGGCATTTGGTTGATCCAGTTCAGATACATCTCGAATAGTTCTTTATACTTTTCGGGGTACTGATCTTTCAGCCCGTGTTTTTCCTGGGGATCGGCTTCGATGTCATACAGGTCATAATCTTTTTCAAAGTGCGGGTCGGAAACCAGTTTCCATTTACCTTGCCGGATGGCGAATTCATTTTTGAATACCTGATTGTTGCTTTTCTTCTCCGTACTCCAATATAGTACATCGTGCGGCTCTGTCCGGTCTTTGCCCGACAGGTAAGGCAGCAGGTTGACACCATGCATATCAGCATGAGAGAGTCCGGCGAGTTCCATCACTGTAGGGGCGATGTCGATACTCATCACGGGTTTGTTGTAGATGGTTCCTTTGGCCAGTTCGGCTGGATAGCTGACGATGAATGGCACGCGGATGCCTCCCTCGTAGTATGACCCTTTCCGTCCTCTGAATTCCCATTTGTCACTATATTCCACGGCTCCGTTGTCACTTAGGTAGAAGATGATGGTATTGTCGCGCAATCCCAGTTGTTCTAATGTTTCTACCACTTTTCCCACTCCCTGGTCGAGCGCGAAAGTCATAGCACGGGCAATATCATCCTTGCCGATTTCTTGCGGATTGATTGCCAGTTCTCCAATTAATTCTTCAGGTGCCTGCAAAGGAGAGTGTATGGCATTGTAAGGCAGATATAGGAAGAAAGGGTGGTCGGCATTTTTCTGAATAAAATCTACTGCGCGTTTGGTGTATTCGTAGGTGGAATATTCCATCTCCGTCACAGGTTCCATATTATCCAGTGTAAAAGCCAGTCCATTGTAGACTCCATCCCATGAGCCTCCTACCAGCGGATCATAATAATCATGCAACCCGTTGATGAAACCGAAGAACGTCTGGAAACCACGATTATTGGGGTGGCTTCGGATATAATCTCCCAAGTGCCATTTGCCGATACATGCAGTGTTGTATCCGTTTTCCACCAAGTATTCACTTAATAGTTTTTGATCTTGGGGAATTCCACCTACATGTGGAGTGGAAAGCCCATAGAAGCCGAAACTCTGCTGATATTTTCCGGTCATCAGCCCGGCGCGTGTGGGGCTTGACAGATGTCCTGATGTATATCCCTGCATGCATTGCACACCGCTTGCCGCCAGTTTGTCGATATTGGGTGTTACAATCTTTTTGATGTGTGGATAGCAGTTCACTCCTCCATATCCCTGGTCGTCAGCGAGGATGATAACGATGTTGGGTTTATCGGGATGGGAGGGAGTGGTGTGCTGTGCGGACGCTTTCGCTATGGGCAGTATTGCCAGTAATGCTGTTGACAGTGTGCTCGTCTTTCTTACTGATATTTTCATCTTGTTCTATGATTGATTCTTATGATATATGAGTCTCCGATTTCATTAGTATATCTTGCCTCATTGGCGATTAATAGAAAAGTTATTCGCTATAGGGAGATAACTTCCTTTTTCCTTATTGAAAACTTCCTTTGCATTAACTGCAAACTATAAACGCAAGTTCTGATTATATAATTGCAAGCTTTGATTATAAAAATGAAAGTTTCATTTATATAATTAGAACTTGCAATTATAGATTGCGATCGGTCAAGATAAACTTTACTCTTGATGGAAAGCAAGTTTATGCTCTATGCAAAGGAACTTTGTTACCAAGTCTCAATACGTAGATCATCTATAGGATCACGACGTAATACGAGCTTCTCATCAACCTGATAACGCTTTCCGTCCATCTCATAGATATATTTCAGCGCAATTTCCGGGCAAGGCACGTCTCCATTGCCGTTAAAAGTATATTCTTCACTTTTGTGGATGTAGTTTCCGGTTATTGTTTCAACAGGACGGAATCCCTTTTCAGTACTGATCTGTACTTTATAGTTGCCACCGAAATTTCCATTGTTTTCAAATGTTAGTCGTAGATTGTCCTTTTTGTCAGTTGTCGGATCTCCAATCCCCGGACGAATGAGTTCACTCTTGCTTAGTGTTGTCAATACGCAGGTGGGACTTTTGATGATGTCCTGTTTATCACCGTATGATTGTCGTGTAGATTCTATCGAGTTTCCGGCTTCGTCCAGTTCTACCACATTGCCTGTCAGATAATAGGTTCCAGAGAAAGTACTTGCATATTTGATAGCAACAACGGATGTTGCGCCTCCCTCGCGAATTTGATCCATAGAACTTTCTGTCACTCTGAAGGGCAAGGCATAGTGTACTTCATGGGTTAGTTCGTCAGCATAGAAAGCATCCGTGAATTTGATTTCTACATCTGCAACAGGTAGAGTGGATTTGCGTACCCGGAATGTTTCCGGGTCGCCTAGTGTGTAATAGTTACTCGGCAGAAGTGTGAATCCGGTGCCGTTGAGTAGTGATTCGTCAATGGTGAATTTGGCCCAGTCCGCCTTGTCCACTTCGCGTTTTCCTCCTAAAGAAACACCTACATAGATCGACATGTTACGGTCGGATATAACGGTTCGCAGAGGATTGCTGATGGCGAATCCGGCAGAAGTCGTTTCATAATCTTCTATGTAATCTTCATAACAGGAAGTGAGTCCGGTCAATAGGAATAACAATGCTATTTGAAATTTTTTCATTTTCATAATCATTACGTTTATTAGTTATTATCCCATCCGATATTGTTTTTCAGATTGGGGTTCTTTAATAGTTCTGCGTGAGGAAGAGGGAGGTAGTAGAAACGTACGTCGTTGAACTTCCGCTCTTCTACGGTTTCCGTGGTATAGGACAGAGTACCGTTAGCGTCTCTTGTCACAATCACCCCTTTTATTGATTCGTCTAATGGCAGCAACCAGCGACGCATATCGAAATATCGTTGATTTTCGAAAGCCAGTTCGAGTCTGCGTTCATTCTGAACTAACTTGCGGAACTGTTCTTTGCTGGCACTCATTTCTTCCAGATAAGCATCGTTTTCGGGAAGTCCTCCGGATAGGTGACGAATCGTTTTTAGTACGTCATAGGCTGAATACTGACAGTCCGGTCCTTTCACTTTCGGTCCCCAGGCTTCATTAGAGGCTTCTGCAAAGTTCAGGAATACTTCCGATTTGCGGAGAAGCGGGTTGTAATGAATGGCCGAAAGCATTTGGGTAGGAGTTAGCATATCTTTTTTCTTAGACATGAACTTGGCGAGGTAATAACCCGTGCGACTTGCTTGGGGATGAAATTCTTTGGAATCTTTGCCTCCGGCAACGACATCTATGTTGGTATTATTATCACCAAATGAACGTCCTTGATAGTAAACGTTTAGATCCAGACGCTTGTCACGTTTTTCATAGGGGAAATCAGGATCATATTCGGTACTTCCACCAATCGGATAACCATCGATAGCCGGGAAAGCATCCACTAGATTTTGTGAAGGAACCGTGTGGGCTGTTCCTCTATAAAAGGGAGGAAAATGATTGGTTTCCATTCCGTTAGTGTTGAAGTAGCTGCGGAATACAAAATCGGCGGGTGTTGTGGTCGGTGCATCAGCAAGGTTGTTTGCTGTCAACGGAGTGTATTTACCAAAATCTTGTAGTTGTAGTACTGCGTTGGAGATAAGAGCTGCCTGTTCCCATTGCTTTTGATAACCTTCCGGGTCGATAACTGAATAATCACTTCCATGATTTAAGGTAATTGTATCCGAAGATTGGAAAGCCGGGCTTGCACTATATAATGCTACTCTGGACTTTAAGACGGCTGCTGCCATGGACGTTGCACGGCCTATATTGCCTACACCTACGATAGCGTCGTCGCCCGTATAAGTGGCAGGTAATTTTTTCATAGCCAGGTCGCAATCTTGTAAGATCTGGCGTACACATTCCTGATAGGTGTTTCGTTTGAACTTTTCTAGTTGCTTCGCTTCTTCTATGGTGACAAAATGAGTGATAATGGGATAACCTAGAGCTTCCCCTTCATCAGTACGGCCGCCATAACGTTGCAACAGTGCAAATCCCCACCAGGCGCGAAGGAAGAGCGCTTCGCCTTCCAATCGTTTTTTGATGGCAGCATCCGTTTCCGGATTGGTACGGTCATAGCTTAAATCATCGCGTAAGCCCTTTTCCAGAAATTCATGGATATTTTGCATTTGCTTATAACATCCATCCCAGTTTCCGATGGGATTATCGGCTCCGGTAATCCCTCCGATGGCTGCTTTGTAGACACCTGAACCATAAGAGTTGGTTACGGCATTGTCTGTTGCTGCATCCAGGAAGTTATTGTCAAAACAGTTGGGAGTATTAGGAATAGCAGAGTAAGCTTGCATTAATACTCCTTGTGCCAAGTCTGAAAGTTTCCAGACTTTATTATCATCCCATTCATTGACTGTCTTTGTATCTAATACATCCTCGCAAGAAAGGAACAAGGACGACAGGGCGGATAATATTAGTATGCTACCTATTTTCATATATTGTTTTTGTTTTTATAAATTAACTACGTTCTTTTTTTAGAAAGTAACAGAAAGCCCTCCTGTGTAAGTTGCGAGTACCGGGTAATTGGTAATACCTGCATCCGGACGTTCCGGGTCCATGTCTTTGAAACCGGAAATGACAAATAAATTGGCTCCTCGTGCAAATAATTTCAGATTCTGGGCTATGTTTTTCTTCTTGAATTTGAAAGTATAGCTCAATTCAATGTTTTTCAAACGGAAAAAGGCACTGTTTCTTACCCAATAGCTGGAATTGCGGAAGCTGTTCTTTCCGTCAGTGGAGGTCAAACGGGGATAACTGCCTTGAGGATTCTGCGTTTCGTGATAGCGGTCGAGCACCCTATCGGAATACTTTCCTAAACCGGTGTTCCAATAGTAAGTGTTCGATAGGAGTTTGTCTACTCCGGTTTCGGCTACTCCCTGTATATAGAGCCCCCAATTTCTGTAGTGTAAATCTACATCTATTCCCCATGAAATCCGGGGAAAGTTATTACCTATTATCGTTTCGTCACGGCTGTCAATAACGCCATCTCCATTTAGATCTGAATAGGCTATGTCTCCATTTTGGTAAGGACCGAAACTTTGGGGTGCGTGACCGTCCAAAGGAATATCTTTACCGAATAATCCTTCTGCCTGTAAACCGAAAATGTGATCGGTAGGTTGCCCGATTTTCTTACGGTAGTCTTCTATGTTGTCCAGTTCATCCGCTTTAATCAGTTTGTTTTTGGAAAAGGTCAGGTTTAAGCCGACTTCATACGAGAAATCCTTTATCGGGCTGTCAAACCAGCTGATAGATGCTTCCACTCCTTGATTCTTTACTTCGGCCCTATTTTCTGCATACAGATAATCTCCTATCATATCTGTATAGTGGCTCGAATTTGTTCCTATAATATCCCAACGCCTTTCGTGAAAGTAATTAATTTCACCCCGTAAACGGTTCTGCAGGAAGCGGCCTTCGATACCTATATTCAGTTCCGCTGATTTTTCCCATTTTAAATCCGGGTTTCCATAACGGACTAAAGAAGTGATATAGGAGTTGTTTTTATTCTGTTCACCAAAACCTACACTTCCGTTTTCTTTCCAGGCAGTGCGGTATAAGCTATAACCGGTATTTCCTGCATAACCCAATACGCCGAAACTGGCTTTCAGTTTCAGAAAGTTAACCGTTTCGATGTTCTTCATAAACTGCTCATTGGAAAGCACCCAGCCTATGCCGACTGTGGGTGAGAAAAAGTATTTGTGGTCATCCATAAATTTGTTAGACCCCATATAAACCAACGCTGTCTCTGCCAAATACCGTTTGTCGTATCCATAATTCAGTCGAAGAGAGTAACTGGCGTCAATGATATTTTGATTTTGCCCTTGTCGTTCCGTTTTGTAATAACGATATGCGATGGTTGCTCCTAGATCATGAATACCGAATGCTTGATTATAGGATATATTGGTTCTCCAACCGGATGTCCGTCTCACGCTATTGTTAGAGATGGAATAGTCTTTCGGTAGATTCTGTTTCCGTTTTTGCGTGAATTGTATCTGTTCGTTGCCTGTTTCGTCTTTATACGGACGTATATCATAAGTGGCATATACTTTTGATAAGGATTGTCTGGTGACGTTGTAATTATCGAAAGTGAGATATGCTTCTGCTGTCAATCCTTTGATATATTTATTAAAATCCAGGTCTAATCCCAAATCAGCTTGGCTGGACATGTATCGCTCTGATGAAGTGCCGCCATATACGACATCTGCATATAGGTTATCCGAAAAACGGTCGCTGGTTCCGAAATAAGGAACTCCGTCTTCTGTGGGAGGCAGACCGATGTTTTCCGGAGCGATGGTGAACGGATATTCATTGGGACGATTGGTGGAAATAGCATTATAGATGCCTGTTCCGTCTTTGCTTCCCCAATCCTTTATTTCCAATCGTGCTCCTACGCCGGCTTTGACACGCATATAATCGGTGATTCGGATTTCCAGATTGCCTCGGAGGTTCAGACGATTCAGGTTTTGTCTTTCTCCAAGTTTCTCCAGGCCGTTTGCTCCGGTATAGCCGGCTACCATCGCATATTTCATATTTCTGCTTCCTCCGATAAACTCGACGGTGGCTTTTCGGTAGAAACTTTGCTTGCGTGTAAATTCATTCATATAATCTACATTAGGGTATAATAAATCATTGACACCGGTGCTGTTCTTATATCCTTCCAATTGTCCGGGTTGGTAGATGGGAGCCAGACCGTCATTTGCCCGTGCTTCGTTGTATAGCGTGGCATAATTGTAAGAGTCGAGGTATTTTGGTGTGCGGGTTACATGCATGATTCCCCCCTCTACGGTGGTACGTATCTTTCGTTTCCCAATCTTTCCTTTCTTGGTCGTTACTTTGATAACTCCGTTTGCAGCCGTCGGACCATATAAAACTTTGGCTACAGCATCTTTCAGGACTTCAATCGATTCGATTTCTTCTACCAAAAGGTCATCTAAAGATCGTTCTATTCCGTCAATAATGACAATAGCCTGACTGTTTCCATTGGTGTGTTGGCCGCGTATAAACAAGTTGGACGTGTTGAAGCCTAAGCCTCCGTCTCCCCATCTTGCTATGAGTCCCGGTGCTTTTCCCTGTAGAGCGTTGACGACGTTCAAATCCGGAAAACTTCTCAATTCTTCAACAGGTATATAACTGGCAGCTCCCACGAATTCTTTTTGTGATGTTATTCCTCCGTCTAACCGTTCGATTATAGCTGTATCAGTAGCAAGTACCTCTTCTTGCAAAGATTGGGCCGTCGCTACACCCGGATAGAGAATAAGGACTCCCGCTGCAAGTATAGTCCATTTATATAATATATGTTTTTTCATGTGATACAAATTTTAAATGAATAAATTACCATCCCGGATTTTGTTGGAGTGTGCCGTTACTACTTGCCACATCTGTTTTGGGGAATGGATACCAATAGTTGCGCATCGCAAAATTTCTGACTTCAGGAGTTACATCTACTACTATATAGGTGAACTTCATTTTATTTATGGCAACTTTGGGATCGACGGGAGTCGCTTTGATTCCTTTAATCGGATACGTTTGGTTGAACAGCTCATGGGCGATCATCCAACGTCTGATATCCCACCAACGATGATTCTCAAACATTAATTCGACAGCCCTCTCTTTGCGTAGTGCTTCTCTGAATACGTCAGGAGCAGTAACCCGGTCTTGTGTAAGAGCTGTGATGCCGGCACGTTTGCGAACAATATTTAATGCATCTTCAGCAGATAAGTCGCATTCTTCCACTTTTTGTGTCGCACTTCCTGTTGCTTCAAATGAGGCTTCGGCAAAATCCAGATAGACTTGCGCTACACGGATATATGGTGTGATGACACGATATTTATCCCATTGGGCTGTATAACGATTTGCTTCAGGCCATAGAAACTTCTTACATAAGTATCCTGTTTGTTGACGGTTGTTGATGTTTTTCAAAGTTTTCATGTCTTCAGAAGCTTTTCCTCCTTCAAATGTTGTGATGTACAGAGGTTTGCTACTGCTATTCTTTCCCCATTCTTCACCGGGTACTAAAATATTATTCTTTAATCTGGGATCGCGGTCTGTCCATGGCTTTTGATTGTCATAGGCTGCCCTTGAATCTTCAATCGGATAATAATTTCCGTCCTTTCCTTTTTTCTCGAATAAGTCTACCATGTTCTGTGTAGGGGCGTTATATGTAGAGGCTGCCACTTGTGTTCCTCCTGCCAGATCTGCATAGAGCCATAATGATTTTACAGTGGTGAGTCCTCCTGCCATAGGGGCGCGGTTATACCAAATGTGTTCGGGTTGGTGACTTGGTGGAAAGGTAAAATAAAATATATCCTTATATTCACTTTGATCCATCAGACGATATTGATCCGGGTGCGTATTGATATAGGTTATTACTTTCATGGCTGATTGGGCCGCCAATTTAGCTCTTTCTTTATCATATTCTCTTATTTCAGTAGAATTTAAATCATTCTGCATGAGCGGACTGGCATCATATAGTTGTGCCATTGATTTGAAAGCCATGGCAGCTATTCTGGAAGGACGTCCGGTATTGCTGTCGTCCCATGTTTCCGGTAGCATGGATATGGCAGCTTCAATATCTTCCATCATCCATTGGTGAGATTCGTGGTAAGTGACGCGAGGGATTTTTTCCTCTCCATTCTCCAGAAATGGATGGTCGAAGATAGGCATACCTCCGTAACGTTTGAGTAACTGAAAATAGAACCATGCTCTATAAAAGTGTGCCTGTCCCAAGATCTCGTTCGTTTGTTCTTCGGTCATTCCTGGAACTTTTGTGTAGTTTGCGAGTACCAGATTGGCAATTCGAATGGCTTTATACGCCGAATGAATACCAGTTGCGCCTTTTACTCCAAGTTCGAATGTTTCATCTTGTTTTGCTCTTAACCAGTTTCCGGAATTTAGCGTTAATACTGTTGATTTATTGAATATCATTACCATTTCGTCCGAAAAGCATCCGACATGCGGGCAACCGTCTGAGCTATTGTCATCTCCGAATATTTGTTCTAATTCTGTAAAACAAATATCCAGAAATCCTCTCATAACTTTTATATACGTCTTTGTCAGACAACCCCATATCCGGTGATTTATCCAGGAAATCTTCACAAGAACTTCCGATTGTCAGCAATACGATTGATATAAGGAATATTTTGAATCGTTTCATGGTTAACTAGTTTTATTGAATATTAGAATGTGATGCGTGTTCCTACGGTATAAGTGCGTACGATCGGATAAGTATCCGCACCTCCTGTTTCAGGATCTACGCGATTATCTACGTTAGAAAATGTAAGTAAGTTATTCCCCTTGATATAGAACTGGCATGCTGTTATACTTAATGGTTTCAATAGTTTTTTGGGGAATTTGTAACTTAATTCCAGATGTTTCAATCTGACATATGAGTGATTAGCATAAGAGTAAGTACTTTGTACCGAATTATGTCCTCTGTCCAGATGAAGTGCGGGGCGCATAACTTTATTGGTATTTGCTTTTTCCGGAGTCCAATGGTTTAATACATCCGGTTGTGCTTTGATGTTACTTTCGGGAAAGTCCCATAAATATTGGTCGAATTGCAATTTATAAACACCTAGAGGAGCGTAAATCATAGCATTCAACCCCCAGCCTTTGTATTCCAGTCCTAAATTAAGTGACATGGTAGTCTGTGGATAATTCATTTGTGAAACAGCGGCTTTGTCGTTTATATTGAGTATTCCGTCACCATTGTAATCAATGTAAACTAGATCTCCTGGAATTACTTTTTGAGGAGAAGCTTGTCCTATTGCCGTTTGTGCATGATTAAACACATCATCGATTGTTTCATAATTGCCGACTGCCAGAAAGCGGGCTTGCCAGTCGATGGGTTTGCCGGCTTCCTTCAGATGACTTTCCAAGTCTGAAGGGTCATCTCTAAACACAATGCGGTTTTCATTTATTGATAAGCTGTAATTCATGGAATAACGCCAATTTTTACCAATTTTATCATGCCATCCTAAATCCAGTTCGAATCCATGATTTTTTGTTTCTCCCATATTCAAAGAAGGCAGACCGATACCATACCATGCCAGTGTGGTGCGAGGGGCCATTAAAATTCCGGTACGACGCTCATTAAACAAGTCTATACTCATGGATAGCTTATTCCATAGGCTAAGTTCTAGCCCTAAGTTTTGCTTGGTGGCAACTTCCCATGTGGATAATGGGTCTGCCATCGTGCCTTCTTTGAAAGTTGGACCGAAACCAACATTTTGTGAATCTCCGAACTGGACGTTATTAGCTTGATTATAGATCTGAATGTAATTGAAACGAGGAGCGCCTGCGTCGCTACCTACCTGGCCATAAGAATATCTGACTTTCATATTGGTAAGTACACTTCCGAATTTTTTCTTGATAAACGGTTCTTCCGAAATTCTCCATCCCAGAGAGAAAGAAGGGAAGAAGCCAAAACGATGACCGGGAGCAAACTTTTCAGATCCGGTGTAGGCCATATTTACTTCGCCCAGATAGCGTTCTTTCCAGTTGTAAGTGACGCGACCCACCCAGTCTTCCGTATAGGAGGGAAACTGCATTACATTTTCTTTTCCTTTGTTTTCTATGATCTGCCTGTTCATTAAGGCCAGTGCTGATATCTTATGTGCCCCGAACTGGCGATTGTATTCTAATGCAAATTCGTAATATAAACGCCTTCCTACATCATTCAATGCATCGTAATTCGAATTAACAGGATATCTTTCATCATCTTGATATTCACTTGGAAACCGCTTGTTTTGTTTTAGTGGATAGGAGATGCTTCCGTCTTCGTTATAAATAGGATTCGCATAATCATATTCACGATAATATCTTATAGAGGAGTTCTTTTCTGCAAATGCACCGTTTATTCCTTGGACTAACCCTACTATGATTTTTGATTCTGTACTCATGAATTGATTATAAGATACACGTGCTTTGGCTGATAATCCTTTCGTGACGAAAGATAAATCTTGTTTCAATATAAAATCGTACCATCCTTGAAATTTTTTAAGCATATTCTGCCCTTTGGTGTTCATATTGGCTATAAGATTATAGCCTGATTCTGAAATATCTCCCCAATATCCGTCACTGTATTTAATAGGAAATGTATTATTGGGGGCCTGAAATGTTTTTGCGAAGTTGGTTCCTCCGCTCGGTTTGTTCCGGTATCCCATATTACCTGCTACATTAGCAGAGAAAGTGGTGGTGTTTGTCAGCTTAAAGTCGAAATTCGCGCGCCAGTTATAACGGCGGTAGTAATAACGTGGATCAAAATCAGCTTGTTTGTCTATATTATAGTTACCTCCATCATATTGATAACCTAATGAGATAAAATAATCCATTTTTTCCATTCCCCCTTGGACGTTGACATTATAGTTTTGAGAAAAACCGAAATCTTTAGTTATCTCATCAAACCAATCCACTTCTGGAAAAGCATCATTGTATGGGCCATAATTGCCTGTGGCGTATGCTTGTTCCCATGCCTGGATGGTCGAAGTTGGAATTTGTTTGTCCCAATTGTTATCATTGGCCAGTGCTTCGTTATATGTTTTCATGGAGGTGATGTAATCTGCCCAATCCAACTTGGTTGTCATCTGCTTGAATCCAAGGTTTGCTGTGAAGGTTATCTTAGCCTTTTGTTTGGAACCGCGTTTGGTGGTCAGTAAGATAACTCCGTTAGCTCCTCTGACACCATATACAGCGGTTGCAGACGCATCTTTTAAAACGGAAATGGATTCGATTTCATTGAAGTCTACATCATTCATGTTACGTTCGATTCCATCTACCAATACGAGAGGAGAGGTTCCGTTCCAGGATGCTTTACCGCGGATGAAGATGCTGGCGGAATTTTCTCCGGGCATTCCGCTGGAATTGATTGCTACTACACCGTTTAGTTTTCCTTGCAAAGCCTCTGATACACTGTTGAGGCTTCCTCCTTGCAATAAGTCGTCTCCTTTAGTTGTTGAGATAGATGCTACTGTGGATGCTTTTTTCTGGACACCATAACCCACAACAATAATTTCGTCTAACTCTTCACTGTCACTCGACAAGACTATTGTACCTGCTTTTTTAGCTTCTTTGGCATCAATAATCAGTTTCCTGTACCCTACATAGGATATAACTAATTTG
>OMDJ01000410.1_pt1 | contig 30412 bp, 25 predicted proteins | sample 1645211 | NCBI WGS metagenome assembly OMDJ01 (sample SAMEA103958142, study PRJEB25191) | human gut metagenome | biome: human-associated habitat [ENVO:00009003]; feature: intestine environment [ENVO:2100002]; material: feces | place: Germany | collected 2013/2015 | reverse complement strand
GCGTGGGCATGAACAAGGGCAACCCGGACGCAAAGTTCGTGGAGATCCCCGACCGCCTCGACGCCTTGCATTATGCTGTTGACCACGCACAGGAGGGCGACCTCATCGCCGTCATCGGCAAGGGCCATGAGACTTACCGTGACCGCGAGGGCGTCAAGACCCCCTTCCTCGAGCGGGAGCTGCTGGAAGAGTACGCCCAGCAGATCGGCCTTGAGTAATATCTGAACATAAAAATACCGGCTGTGCTTAAAACACAGCCGGTATTTTTGTAGTATTTGGACTTTAGTTCTTTTCTGCCAGAGCCTTCTGAGCCTTTTCCTCGGGGATGAGGTTGGTCATGCTCTTGAGGCTGATGCCGATGGTGGAGAGGTTGTGCAGCATGGCAGAGGACGCAGGCTGCAGGATGCCCATTGCCCCCAGTGCGATGAGGGCAGAGTTGAAGGTCAGCACGAAGCGGTAGTTGGCGCTGACACGGCGCTGCAGGGAGTTGGCGATGGTCTTGAGGATGACCAGCTCCTCGAGGCTGTCGGCCTTGATGGTCACATCTGCGATCTCGCGGGCGATGGCAGCGCCGGAGTTGATGGCGATGCCGACGTCAGCGGCAGAGAGGGCGGGGGAGTCGTTGATGCCGTCGCCGATCATCACGACGGTGTGGCCCTCGCTCTTGGCCTTCTGGACGAAAGCAGCCTTGTCCTCGGGCAGGACTTCGGCGAAGAACTGGTCCACGCCCACCTGCTTTGCGATGGCGGCGGCGGTGCGCTCGCTGTCACCGGTCATCATGACGGTGTTGGTGATGCCGAGGCCGCGCAGAGCGCGCAGCACGCGGGAAGCTTCCGGACGCAGCGGGTCGGCGATGCAGATGACGCCGGCCAGATGGCCCGAAGCGGCCAGATAGAGGTGAGAATACTCCGGCTCGAGGTTATCGAACTTCTCGCGCTCGTCCTCGGGGATGGTGCAGTGCTCGTCCTCAAAGACGAAGTGGTGGCTGCCGATGACGACCCGCTCACCGCTGACGCGGCTGGCGATGCCGTGGGCCACGATATACTCTACCTCGGAGTGCATCTCTTCGTGGGAGATGCCGCGCTCTTTGGCCTCCCGGACGACGGCGTTGGCCATCGAGTGGGGGAAGTGCTCCTCGAGGCAGGCGGCCAGCTGCAAAACTTCGCTCTCGCTGCAGCCGGAGAAGGGGACGACCTTGATCACCTTGGGGGTAGCGCGGGTCAGGGTGCCGGTCTTGTCGAAGACGATGGTGTCGGCCTTGGACAGGGTCTCGAGGTACTTGCCGCCCTTGACGGTGATGTGGCTTGCGCCGCACTCGCGCATGGCAGAAAGAACGGCCAGCGGCATCGAGAGCTTGAGAGCGCAGGAGAAATCGACCATCAGGCAGGAGATGGCGCGGGTGGCGTTCCGGGTCAGGGCGTAGGTGACGACGGTAGCACCGAGGCACCAGGGGACCAGACGGTCGGCCAGAGCCAGCGCACGGTTCTCGGTGCTGGACTTCAGCTTCTCGGACTCCTCGATCATGGCCACGATCTTGTCGTAGCGGTTTGCGCCGCCCTCGGTCCTGGTGGTCAGGACGCACTCGCCCTCTTCCACCACAGTGCCGGCGTAGACGGTGGCACCGATGGTCTTGCGCACCGGCATGGACTCGCCGGTCAGAGCGGCCTGGTTGACCATGGCTTCGCCCTCGATGACGGTGCCGTCCAGCGGGATCATGTTGCCGGAGCGGACGACGATCTCGTCGCCCGGGTGGACCTTGGTCAGCGGCATGAGCACTTCGGTACCCTGTGCGCGGACCCAGACCTTATCGACATTCAGGGCCATGCTGCGGGCCAGGTCGTCGAGGCTCTTCTTGCGGGTCCACTCCTCCAGCAGGGAGCCGACGTTGAGCAGGAACATGACGGAGCCTGCGGTGGCGAAATCGCCCCGCAGGATGGAGACGCCGATGCTCAAAGCATCCAGCACCTCGACTTCCAGTTTGCGGCGCCACAGGCAGCACACGCCCTTCCAGAGGAACTCGATGGAGCGGAATACGGTGTAGGCGGCGTTGAGCGGGGCGGGCAGGAACAGCTGGCGCAGCACCCGGCCTGCCAAGAGGTTATACATCTTTTCCTGATATTCCTGATTGATGCGGCGGCTGTCGGCGCTGGTGACCAGTGCGTCCAGTTCGGGGTCATCGAAACGGTAGGTGCTCAGGGCGGCGACGGCGTCCTTGCGGGTACCGGTGTAATACACCACCACATCGCCCGTCCGCTCGTAGACCTTGGCCTTGCTCACGGCGTCGTGGTGGTTCAGATAGGCTTCCAGCACATCGGCCCGGTGAAGGGTCATCCGCACATTGCAGACGTGTACCCGCAGACGGCCGCGGCTCTCATGAAGAATAGTACATTTCATATCAGAATATCCTCTGCGTATTGCAAAAAATAACCATAAAAAGAGCCGCCCGCAGGCGGCTCAGAGACTGCAAAATTACTCGTTGGTCTCGGTGGTCTCTGCCTCGGCAGCGTCCTCGATGACCTCAGCCTCAGCCTTGGCAGCGCGGGCCTCGTTGATGGCCTTTGCATCCTCGAGGATGTCACCGGCCTGCTCCTGGACCTTGCTGACGGTCTCCATGGTGGAGTCCTTCATGCGCAGAACAGCAGCGGTGGTCTGGGTGTAGACCTTCTTGGCGTCGCTGCTGGACAGCAGCTTGAAACCAGCGGAACCGAACAGGGTGCCGGCAGCGAACAGAGCAATCTTCTTAATATCGACCATAGTAGTATACCTTCCTTTTTATCGTATTCCCTCATGCACCCCCAAAAGGGCATGGGATAAGTGTTTCTGCCGTTATTATAACGCGGTTTTTGGAAATTTCAAGGGATTTTGATGATGTTAATATCTGCTAACATTTTACGATAAGTAGTTAGAAATGTCTATCTTTACGTGTTTTTTGGTACAAACTACAGTTTGTATTTTCAAACAAACTCCAAGGTGTCGAAGAAATATAACAAAGAGTCTTGCGCTGAGAGGTGCATTCATTGTACAATAAAAAGGTATGCGATAAAATCGACAGGGCCGGGACGTTCCGGCCTGTAAAAATAAGTGAGGCTGGATATGGAAAAGAAAGATATTCGTGTGCTGGCGCTCGACCTCGACGGCACCCTGACCAATGACCAGAAGGTCGTCACCCCCGCCACCCGCGCAGCACTGGATGCAGCTGCAGCCAAAGGCGTGACCATCGTGCTGGCCTCGGGCCGTCCCACGGCAGGCGTCATGCCGCTGGCAAAGGAGCTGGGACTGGATAAAAAGGGCGGCTGCATCCTCTCGTATAACGGCGGTGCCATCATCGACTGTGCCACCGGCGAGACGCTCTACCGCAAGCAGCTGGATGCAAAGTATGTGCCGCAGCTTTGTGCCTTCGCCAGGGAGCAGGGCGTGGTCATCATTACCTATAATAAGCAGGGCGTCGTCACCGAAAGCCCCGAGGACAAGTGGGCGCTGAAGGAGTGCTTTACCTGCAAGCTGCCCATGCAGAAGGTGGAGGACCTCGCCGCCTATGTGGATTATCCCATCTGCAAGATGCTCATTACCCTCGACCCCGCCCGCCGCAGCGAGGTGCTGGAAGCAGGCCGGAAACAGTTTGCAGGCGAGATCGACCTCTACCCGTCCAGCCCCTTCTTCATCGAGGCCGTGCCGCTGGGTGTCGCCAAGGACGTGAGCCTCAGCAGTCTGCTGGAAAGCAGGGGGCTGACCCGCGACAACCTCATGGCCTGCGGCGACGGCCTCAATGACTGCTCTATGATACGCTTTGCCGGCGTGGGTGTGGCCATGCAGAATGCAGAGCCCCCCGTCAAGGAGGCGGCGGACTATGTGACCGTCGCCGACAACAACCACGACGGTGTGGCTGAGGCCATTGAGAAGTTCATTTTTTGAAAGGATACCAGACGCAAATGCCGCGCAACTTAGTTTTATTCGATTTGGAGTGGAACATCGGCTATCAGCCGTTTATCTTTAATTATCACGGTGTCCAGCAGACGTTCCGGGGGGAGATCATTGAGATCGGTGCTGTCAAGATCGACGAGGACGCCAACGTGCTGGATACCTTCTCCATCCACCTGCGTCCCCGCATCTTCCGCTGCCTGCAGCACCACATCGCCAAAGTCACCGGACTGACGCAGGAGGACCTCGACAAGGGCGAACCCATCATCCAGGGCCTCCGCCGCTTTATGAAGTGGTGCGGCCCGGACGCCGAGTTCGCCGAGTGGGGCATGGATGACGTGCCGGTGCTCAAGCAGAACCTTTTTCTCTGCAATCTCGACGAGAGCCGCCCGACGGTCTGGTACGACCTGCAGCAGCTCTTTCTGCGGGAGTACCCCCGCAAGGAAGGCGAGGGGATGAAGCTGGAAAATGTCGTCACCCGGATGGGCATCCCGCTGGAACGCCCCTTCCACGACGCTCTGTCCGACACCCTCTATACCGCCGACCTCTGCCGTATGCTCGACCTGCGGGCCGGACTGGCCGCTTACCCCAGCGAGGAGGACACCCTGCGCCAGAGCCTTTGCTCCACGCCGGGCGACTACCGGGATTTCAGGGTCTTCCGGGGCTATCTGGACCAGTCTATGTGGAAGCTGGACCCCGTCATCGGAACGATGGCCTGCCCGGTCTGCGGCACGGCCCTGCAGCCGGATGACGTCTGGCTGAAAAAAGGGAGCAGCGGCTGGTATACGCTGTCCCAATGTCCCGTCTGTAAGGGCCGGGGCGGCGAGGCAGGCCGGGGCGTGTTCCAGAAATACCGGATGTCGCGCCGGGACGGCCTGCACTGGGCCTTCGCCCGCTGCGTCCAGATGCCGGACGATGCAAGCCTGGTCCGCTGGAAAAAGCAGAAAGCCCAGTATCTGGAGCGTCAGCGCCTCAAGGCCGAACGGCAGGCCGCCGAAGCAGAGGCCGCCCGGCACATCTTCTGAGGCAGAAGAATAAAATAGCGTGCAGGAAAGAACGACGCTGTTTCGTATTGTAAGGAGAGACAGGAAGAATAAGGCAAAAATGCTCAGATTTTGTTCATATCCCGGTCATAGATGCTGGATATACTAAGAAGGAACATCAGGCAGAAACGAAAGGGATGGTACGAGCACGATGGAAACGATGCTCATCGACTGGCTTCACCAGCTGGGTACGCTGGAATTCTGGGAGGCATTGTTAGAGGGCTTTGAAGGGCTGGGGCCGTTGGTCCCTATCCTGCTGGCGATGGTGGAATCCATTTTTCCGCCGCTGCCCCTCATCGCCATCGTGGCCCTCAATATCGCGGCCCACGGCGGATTTCTTGGCTTCGTCTACAGCTGGCTCGGTGTGGCCGCAGGCGGCACGGTGGTGTTTTTATTCTGGCGGCGGGTGGTCAAGCGCTTTTTCTGGAAGCTGGCCTCTCGCTCCGAACAGCTGAAAAAGGCCCAGCAGTGGGTCAGCCATGTGGACACGGCCAGCCTCTTCATGCTGGCCGTCCTGCCCTTCACGCCCACGTCGTTCCTGCATCTGGCCTTCGGCATCTCGGATTTTGACGAGAAGCGCTATCTGCTCACCCTTCTGGCGGGCAAGGCCGTTATGGTGGCCATGATGGCGCTCTTCGGCCAGTCGCTGGTCAGCTCGCTGAAAAATCCGGTGTATCTCATCCTCGCCATCGCCATCTGGGCCGGGATGTACTGGGTGAGCAGGAAGTTCTGTAAGAAGCACGATTTGGATCGATAAAATTGCGGAGCGCTTGACTTTTTTGCTGAGAGTGCATATAATGAAATCATAAAGGAACGGATGAGTATTCCATGTGCTCACCTGAATTTCAGCAAGCAAGAAGCCCCACGGTACTGCGAATACCGAGGGGCTTCTTGCTTTTAATTAGTGCTTACCGGCCTTGCAACAGCGACGACCGCCGCCAGTGGCGGAAACAGGGAGGAGCTGTTGGGGCAGCGGCCAGCAGGATGCGAGCGGCAGCGAAGCAGACGCTGGGAGCCGCAACCCGGGTTCCTTAAATAAAATAAGCACAAGAAAAAGCCGCTGTACAGCTACAAAACTGCACAGCGGCTTTCTGTATATAAAGTTTAGTTCTCGGCCAGATTGCCGGTATAGAGCTGGTAATATTTGCCCTTCTTGGCGATGAGCTCGTCGTGGCTGCCGCGCTCGATGATGCGGCCCTGTTCCAGGACCACGATGCAGTCTGCGTTGCGGACAGTGGAGAGACGGTGGGCGATGACGAAGCTGGTGCGGCCGTACATCAGGCCGTCCATGCCGCGCTGCACCAGAGCCTCGGTGCGGGTGTCGATGGAGGAAGTAGCCTCATCGAGGATGAGCACCGGCGGGTCGGCAACGGCTGCACGGGCGATGGCCAGCAGCTGACGCTGGCCCTGCGACAGGTTCGCGCCATCGCCGGTCAGCATAGTGTTGTAGCCCTCGGGCAGGCGCTTGATGAAGCCGTCGGCGTTGGCCAGACGGGCTGCGGCGATGCACTCCTCGTCGGTGGCCTCCAGACGGCCATAGCGGATGTTCTCCATGACCGTGCCGGTGAACAGATGGGTATCCTGCAGCACGATGCCCAGAGAGCGGCGGAGGTCGGCTTTCCTGATCTTGTGGATGTTGATGCCGTCGTACCGGATCTTGCCGTCCTGGATGTCGTAGAAGCGGTTGATGAGGTTGGTGATGGTGGTCTTGCCGGCGCCGGTGGAGCCGACGAAGGCAATCTTCTGGCCCGGACGGCCATAGAGGTTGATGTCGTGCAGGACAGTCTTGTTCGGTACATAGCCGAAATCGACATCCGTAAAGGTGATGTCGCCTTCCAGCTTGTGGTAGGTGGTGGTGCCGTCGTGGTGGGGGTGCTTCCAGGCCCAGATGCCGGTGCGCTCGTTGGCCTCCACGAGGTTGTCGTCCTTGTCGTACTTGGCGTTGATGAGGGTGACATAGCCCTCATCGGTCTCGCTGGGTTCATCCATCATCTTGAAGATGCGCTCTGCACCGGCCAGTGCCATGATGATGCTGTTGGCCTGCATGGACACCTGGCTGATGGGCATATTGAAGCTCTTGTTCAGGGACAGGAACGCCATGACAGTACCCAGCGTGACGCCGCCCATGCCGGTGACGGCCATGGCTGCACCCACCAGAGCGCAGATGGCGTAGCTGATGTTGCCCAGCTGAGCGTTGACGGGCATCATGATGTTGGCGAAGCTGTTGGCCTGCTTGGCGCTGTCCTTGAGCTTGTCGTTCAGCTCGCGGAAGCCCTCGAGGGCTTTCTGCTCGTGGGTGAAGACTTTAACGACTTTCTGGCCTTCCATCATCTCTTCGATGTAGCCGTTCACTTTGCCGAGGTCGCGCTGCTGTGCGATGAAGTACTTGCCGCTCTGCTGGGTGATCTTCTTGGAGCAGAAGAGCATCAGGGCCACCATCAGCATGGTGACGATGGTGAGCTGCCAGCTCAGCATGCACATGCTGGCAAAGACGGAAACGATGGTGATGGCGCTGGACACCAGCTGCGGGATGCTCTGGCTGAGCATCTGACGGAGGGTATCGACGTCGTTGGTGTAGACGGACATGATGTCGCCGTGCGGATGGGTGTCAAAGTAGCGGATGGGCAGGCTCTCCATGTGGGTGAAGAGCTGGATGCGCAGGTTGCGCAGGGTACCCTGGGTGACGTTGACCATGATGCGGGCGTTGAGCCAGGCGGCGAGGATGCCCACCACATAGATGCAGCCGACACGCACCAGCGCCCCGGCCAGCGGTGCAAAGCTGGGGTCCTGCTGCTGGGTCATGGGGATGATATAGTCGTCGATAAGGGTCTGCAGGAACAGGCTTGCCTGCACATTGGCCAGCGCACTGACCACGATGCAGATGAGCACGAGGATGCAGTGAGGCAGATAGTGCTGGAACACCTCTGCCATGATGCGCTTGAGCAGCTTGCCCGGGTTCTCGACCTTCGGACGCGGGCCTCCCATGCCGCGGGGGCCGGGGCCATGGACGACTTTTGCTTTCTGTTCTGCCATTACTGCTCACCTCCCTGCTTGTCGAAGTCACCGCCGCCCTGAGTCTGGCTGTTGTAGACTTCCTGATAGATCGCGTTGTTCTTCAGCAGCTCCTCGTGGGTGCCGAGGCCGTTGATCTGGCCGTTGTCCAGCACGAGGATGCGGTCGGCATCCTGCACCGAGGAAATGCGCTGTGCAATGATGATCTTGGTGGTGCCGGGGATCTCCTCACGGAACGCCTTCCGGATCTTTGCGTCGGTGGCGGTATCCACGGCACTGGTGGAGTCGTCGAGGATGAGGACCTTCGGCTTGCGCAGCAGGGCGCGGGCGATGGTCAGACGCTGTTTCTGGCCGCCGGACACGTTGGAGCCGCCCTGCTCGATCCAGGTGTTGTACTTGTCCGGGAAGCGCTCGATGAACTCATCGGCGCAGGCCAGCTTCGCCACACGGATGCACTCTTCCTCGCTGGCGTTCTCATTGCCCCAGCGGAGGTTGTCGAGGATGGTGCCGGAGAACAGGACGTTCTTCTGGAGCACCATGGAGACCTCGTGGCGGAGGACGTCGAGGTTATAATCCCGGACATCCACGCCGCCCACGCTGACAGTGCCGGTCTCGGCGTCGTACAGGCGGGGGATGAGCTGCACCAGACTGGACTTTGCGCTGCCGGTGCCGCCGATGATGCCCAGTGTCTCGCCGGGCTTGATGTCAAAGGTGATGTCGTTCAGGACAGGCTGGCCGGAGCCGTGCTTGTACTTGAAGGTGACGTGGTCGAAGCGGATGCTGCCGTCCTTGACTTCCTGCACGGGAGCCTTGGCGGGGGGCAGGTCGGTCTTCTCGTCCAGGACTTCCGCGATACGCTTTGCGGAAGCGGCGGACATGGAGATCATGACGAAAGCCATGCTCAGCATCATCAGAGCCATCAGGATGTTCATGATGTAGCCGAACAGAGCATTCAGCTGGCCGGTGGTCAGCGCGCCGTGCAGGATGTACTTTGCGCCGAACCAGCTCAGGGCAATGTTGCAGCCGTAAATAGCCGTCAGCATGGCGGGGCTATTGAAGCTCAGACGGCTCTCTGCGTTGACGAACTGCTGATACAGACCCTCGCAGGCTTTGGTGTACTTCTCGTTCTCGAAGCCCTCGCGGACGAAGCTCTTGACCACGCGGATAGCGGAGACGTTCTCCTGCACGGAGGAGTTCAGGTTGTCGTAATTCTTGAAAACACGGTCAAAAATTTTGAAGGTGGGGACCATGATGCTTGCCAGCACGGCCAGCAGGAAGGCGATGGCCACCACGAAGATGAGGGCCAGAGGGCCGCCGATGCTGAACGCCATGATGAGTGCGAACACCAGATGGACCGGGGCGCGCACACACATGCGCTCCATCATCTGGAAAGCGTTCTGCAGGTTGGTCACGTCGGTGGTCATACGGGTGACGAGGCCGGCGGTGGAGAATTTGTCGATGTTGGAGAAGGAGTAGTGCTGGATGTTCTCATACATCGCATCGCGCAGGTTGCCGGCAAAGCCGGTGGACGCCTCGGCGGCGTACTTGCCGGCCAGAACGCCCAGCAGCAGGGCGATGGCTGCCACTGCGAAGGTGAGCAGGCCGTATTTGACGATGGCGTTCATATCGCCCTTTTCAATGCCAAGGTCGATGATGAACGCCATGATGGTGGGCAGCAGGATGTCCATGACTGCTTCCAGTGCGGAAAACATTGGCGTCAGGATAGCGGCGCGTTTGTATTCGCCCAGATGGGAAGCAAGCTTCTTTATCATACTTTGAGCCTCCTTTGATAAATTGTTTGGTACGGAACAATTTTATACAAAACAATATTAAAGTCAATGCTTTTTCCAAAGTTTCGGAAAAAGTTCATATTTGTTTCACTTCAAGCCCAGATATAATTTATTCAGCAGCCGCAGCAGCTCGGTGTTCTCTTCTTCGGTGAGCAGACTGGCCACATATTCATCGGTCTGGTGGAAGGCCCGCATGGTGTCCTCGTGGAACTGGCGGCCTTTTTCGGTGAGGACCAGCTGCTTGAGGCGGGCGTCCTGTTCCACGCTCCGGCGGGTGATGTAGCCCTTGCGCTCCATGAGCTGCAGGATGTTGGTGACAGTGGAACGGGTGATGGAGAACTCCCGCTCGATGTCCCGCTGGAACACCGGGGTCTCGGAGTGCCGGTAAAGATACTCCATGATCCAGCCGTGCATGGGGGTCACGGCCTCCACGCCATTGGTGCGGGCGATCAGGCCGATCTTGCGGAAAATAAGGTTGTCCACCCGGCGCAGCTGGGCCGGGATGACCTGCGGCGCCTCCCACGGCGGCGCGATGGGGGTGCAGGCGGGTTCAAAGGCTTGGTTCATAGTATCATCCTTCTGGTTTGGCTTTTGCTGTGAATGTTCGAACACCGAACTGTTTCACATAAAACTGTTCGATACAGGACTATTATGTTCCAAAAAAAGAGGGCTGTCAACCCTCTTTGGATGATTCGTCCCACTGACCCAGCCCGGTGAGGATGGAAACGGCCACCTCGGGCTTATTTGTGACCACAAGCTCCGGGTCCAGCCGGAACAGCTGGCGCAGGTCGTCCCGGCTCTCCACGCCCACCGGCCAGGGCGCGACCTTGAAGCCGCGGGCGTGGGCATTGGGGATAAGGTCTTTGTCCCGGAAAAAGGCGTGGTACTCCGGCCCGACGTAATCCACCGGGAAGCCGAACTGGGCCACATAGTTCACAAAATCCGTCTGATAATAATACTGCTGCAAAATTTCGGCCAGGTTCATGCCGGGGAAGATGGAGTAGAGAAAATCGAGACGGTCTTTCAGGTAGTAGATGAGGACGCTGTTCTCTTCGTCCAGACTGCTGGGGTCTTCCAGCAGAGCGGCCGCTTCGCTGAGGGCCTGGGGGCTGGAAAGCTTCTCCACGAGAGGGTCGGTCTTCTTGAGGCCCAGCTTCTCCCAGAAGGTGGCCGGCTGGATGAGCTGGGATTCGGGGCTGAGGGTCATGGCGCAGGTGGCCATCTGGGGCATCCGCTCCTTCACCCGGCGGAGGGTGCCGTACTCGAAGGAGGTGAGCACGGCCTTTTCTTCCAGCCCGGCGTCAAGGACGGCGTCGATGACCCGGTCCACGATCTCTTCGTCCCGGTCCAAGTAGGGCTTCAACTCAATATGTACCATCCTGAAGTCCTGCGCGACTTCCAGAACCTCTTCGAGGGTGGGGATCTTTTCGCCCGCGAACTCCGGGCTTTTCCATTTTCCGAAATCCAGCTGGCGCAGGTCGTCGAAGTCCATATCCGGGATGTTGCCGTGGACGCCGGTCTTGAGGTCGGTGAGGTAGTCGTGGGCCACCACGAGATGACGGTCTCTGGTGATTTGAACGTCACACTCGAAGCCGTCCGCACCCAGCGTCTTTGCCAGACGGAACGCGGTCAGCGTGTTTTCGGGGGCCAGATGGGACGCGCCGCGATGGGCGATGATGAGAGGGCGCATGGCATGGACCTCCTTAAAAGACAAAAGTTGAAAAATGCGATGCTGTTACCCATGATACACGTTTTCACAAATTTCGTCAATGACGGCGTTTCGGTCAGCAAGGCAGACGAAAATGGGGCGAAAGTACGACTTTTACCGTCAAAACGACGAAAATTTAAGCTGGATTTTAGCACTTTTCACGAGAAAAAACCAAAAATCGGCCCATTTCTCTCCCATCTGTTTCTTCCCAACGGACAATTCCTGTGATAAGATTATAGTGTAACAGGACGGCAGACAGCCTGCCAATGACCAAAAGAAAAGATACCTACGGAATAAGGAAAATGGAGAGTTTTGCTATGACTGAGTTCAAGCCCATCAAGGAAGGCAAGGTCCGCGAGATCTACGACAACGGCGACAGCCTCATCATGGTCGCCACCGACCGCATCTCTGCATTCGATGTTATCTTAAAGAATAAAGTCACCAACAAGGGCAAGGTGCTGACCCAGATGAGCAAGTTCTGGTTCGACTACACCCGCGACCTGCTGCCCAACCATATGCTGAGCGTGGACGTGAAGGAGATGCCCGAGTTCTTCCGGCAGCCCCAGTACGAGGGCCGCAGCATGATGTGCCGCAAGCTGACCATGCTGCCCGTCGAGTGCATCGTCCGCGGCTACATCACCGGCAGCGGCTGGGCCAGCTACCAGAAAACCGGCAAGGTCTGCGGCATCCAGCTGCCCGAGGGCCTGAAGGAGTCCGAGAAGCTGCCCGAGCCCATCTACACCCCCTCCACCAAGGCTGAGATCGGCGACCACGACGAGAACATCTCCTACGAGCAGAGCATCGACGTGCTGGAAAAGCTGTTCCCCGGCAAGGGTGAGGAGTACGCCACCAAGCTGCGTGACTACACCATCGCTCTGTATAAGAAGTGCGCTGAGTATGCCCTCTCCCGCGGCATCATCATCGCCGACACCAAGTTTGAGTTCGGTCTGGATGAGGAGGGCAATGTCATCCTCGGCGACGAGATGCTGACCCCCGATTCCTCCCGCTTCTGGCCGCTGGAGGGCTACGAGGCCGGCCACGGTCAGCCCTCTTTTGATAAGCAGTTCGTCCGCAACTGGCTGCTGGCCAACCCCGACAGTGATTACGACCTGCCGCAGGACGTCATCGACAAGACCATCGCCAAGTACGAGGAAGCCTACGAGATGCTGACCGGCAAGAAGCTGTAAGCACCTCCATAAATTCAACATCTGCCGCCCGCTTTGTGGAAAACGAAGCGGGCGGTTTTTGTGCGGAAAGTTTTTTTCCTCTTGAACGGCGCGGTGGGCAGTGTTACAATAACACCGGGAATGGGCAGAGAAACGGCCCTTCGTGTGAGAAGAGAGTGCCGCGCGGACGGCGAAAGGAAACAGTCAAATGGAGATCAGCACGCGGGAAAAGACCTTGCAGATCGTCAGCCGATACGTTATCATCACCCTGAGTATCAGCATCATGACCATCGGCGTATACTTCTTCAAATTCCCCAACAACTTCGTCTTCGGCGGCGTGACCGGCGGCGCGGCCCTTGTGGCAAAGCTCACGCCCCTGTCGGCCTCAGCTTTTTCGTCCGGTGCCAATATCCTCCTGCTCATTCTGGGCTGGATATTCCTCGGCAGGGATTTTGCCATCAGCACCGGCTGGGCCACTGTCGTCATGACGGCAGAGCTGGCTCTTTTTGAAAAATATGTCCCCCTCAGCGGCCCCCTGTCCAACCAGCCCATGCTGGACCTGGTCTTCGCCATCGCCCTGCCCGCCATTGCGTCGGCTCTGCTCTTCAACGTGGGCGCGTCTTCCGGCGGCACCGATGTCGTCGCCCTCATCCTGAAAAAATACACCCATATGAAGAATACCGGCGAGGCGCTTTTTATCACCGACCTCGCCATGGTGCTGGCAGCCTGCTTCGTCTTCGACCTCTACACCGCTCTCTACTCTTTCGTGGGCCTGACGGTCAAGAGCCTCGTCGTCGATGCCGTCCTCGAGCAGATGAAGATGTGCAAGGCCATCCTCATCATCTGCGACGATAAAGACCCCATCTGTGACTTCGTCATGCGCAAGCTGGTGCGCGGCGCGACCTATACACCCTGCTACGGTGCCTACACCGACCGGCCCCACTACATGATCTATACGACCCTCACCCACCGCGAGGCATTGCAGCTGCAGGCATTTATCCATAAGGAAAACCTCAACGCCTTTATCTCGATGCTCAGCACCACCGAGGTGTTCGGCAAGGGCTTCAACCACGCATAAAAAATAATCAGCAGCATCAGCAGAGCCCATCAGCGTGGGCATTGCGGCAGTATTCAACCTTGCAGTCTTGATGATGCTGTAAAACGGTCTGTGTAAAGCTCATACGAAAGCTCTCCTGCAAAGGAGGGCTTTTTTGATTCATTCCCTTTTTGGATGGATAAGGATTCCATCTTTCCATTTCACAAATGCTGCCGGGTGCGGTAGGATAGAGCTGAGAAAAAGGCAAAAACAGCGCCGGATGGCATCTCGTGCAGGAAAGGAGGAAAAATGGAAGAGAAAATGCACGAGCAGCATGACCAAATGGAATAAATCTTGTGTACAAGAGAAATTTTTGGCGATTCTTAACGAATATTAAGACTGACGCTATGCCTTTTGTAAGATTGTCCGATTATGATAGAACCATCAGGAGCGGCGCAGTGAGGCGCTGCCCCGCAAGTACGGTATAACGATTGAAGAAACCACCTGCCAAGGAGGAAAAAAGCATGGAGATCAAGAAAGCAGCCACGGCTGGCACTCTGGAATCCAGCGACTGCATGGTGACCGTGGAGCCGGGTGAGGGCAAGATCGATTTCTCCCTCGAAAGCTCTGTCATCCATCAGTACGGCAACCAGCTGCGCAAGGTCGCGCTGGAGACCCTGAAGAATCTGGACATCGATAACGTCCGCATCACCATCGTGGACAAGGGCGCACTGGACTGCACCCTGAAGGCCCGCATCGAGGGCGCGGTGTTCCGCTCTGTTGACCAGTATGAGAATCTGCCTTGGGGAGGTGCCATTCGATGAATAATCCGAACAAGAAGCGCCTGCGCCGCACGATGATGTTCCTGAATGCGCAGAAGCCCGGCCTCATCAAAGACCCTTACATCTATAAGGCCGACTCCCTGATGCTGGACCTCGAGGACGCTGTCGCCGAGAACCAGAAGGATGTCGCCCGTTTCAGCCTGTATCACGCCCTGAAGACCGTGGATTACCGCGGTGCAGAGCGGGTCGTACGCATCAACGGTCTGGACACTCCCTACTGGCGTGAAGACATCCGTGCCTGCGTGGCCGGTGGCTGCGATTCCATCCGCATCCCCAAGACCGAGCACGCTGAGGATGTCCGCCGCGTGGCTGCTGCCATCGCCGAGGACGAGAAGACCTATGGCCGTCCTGAGGGCGAAGTCCTCATCATCGCCGCTCTGGAGTCTGCCCGCGGCGTCATGAACGCTCTGGAGATCTGCGAGAGCGATGAGCGCCTGTTCGGCATCGCACTGTCCGGCGGCGACTACACCAAGGACCTGCAGACCCACATCACCGGCACCGGCATCGAGCTGATGGGTGCCCGCCAGCAGATGATCATTGCAGCCCGCGCCGCAGGCGTGCAGTGCTTCGATACCGTCTTCACCGACCTGAAGGACATGGACGGCTTCCGCAAGGACGTGGAGAACATCCACCTGATGGGCTTCGATGGCAAATCCATCATCAACCCTCGTCAGATCCCCATCGTCCACGAGATCTTTACGCCCACCCAGAAGGACATCATCTTCGCTGAGAAGGTCGTCAAGGAGATCGACTCCAAGAAGGCACTGGGCATCGGCGTCTTCACCGTTGACGGCAAGATGATCGACATTGCCTTCTACGACGGTGCAAAGCGCACCATCGATCTGGCAAAGGCATCCGGCGTGGTATAAGGGGGATTTGTAATTATGTTGAACGCAGTCGGCAGAGAAATTCCCGAAGAGATCCTCGAGCGCACCGGCAAAGAGGTCTTCCAGGGCAACAATTATAAGGACGGCAAGGCCTTCCAGAAGGCCAGCCCGAAGGTCACCCCCGTGATGCGCAATGACCACGACAAGATGGTCAAGGACATCCACGAGGCTCTGGTCAAGTGCAATGCCCACGACGGCATGACCGTCTCCTTCCACCACCACTTCCGCGAGGGCGACCTCGTGGTCTGCATGGTCATGGAAGAGATCCACAAGATGGGCTTCAAGAACATCACCCTGAGCGCAAGCTCTCTGGGCAAGGCTCATGACGCCCTCGTCCCCATGATCGAGGACGGCACCATCGTCAACATCGAGTCCTCCGGCGTCCGCGGCAAGATCGGCGATGCTATTTCTCATGGCAAGCTGAAGGGCCTGGCCACCATGCGCAGCCACGGCGGCCGTGTCCGCGCCATCGAGACCGGCGAGACTCACGTGGACATCGCTTTCATCGGCGCACCTTCCTGTGACGAGTACGGCAACTGCTCCGGTATGGGCGGCAAGACCAACTGCGGCGTCCTGAGCTATGCTTACGTGGACGCTGAGATGGCTGACTATGTCGTCGCTGTCACCGATTGCCTCGTGGACTACCCCAACTACCCCGCAGAGATCAACCAGACCAAGGTGGATTACGTCTGCGTCGTGGACCAGATCGGCATCCCCGAGAAGATCGCTACCGGCGCTGCAAAGCCCACCACCGACCAGCGCAAGATCCTGATGGCCGAGTACTGCACTCAGGTCGTGGCAAACACCCCCTACTTCAAGGACGGCTTCTCTTATCAGACCGGTGTCGGCGGCGCATCCATCGCCTCCACCATCTCTCTGTCCAAGATCATGGAAGAGAAGAACATCCACATGGGTCTGGGCGTCGGCGGTCTGACCAAGCCCATGTGCGAGCTGCTGGACCGCGGTCTGGCCCGCAAGCTGGTGGATACGCAGGACTTCGACCTCGACGCGGTCAACAACGTCGCTTCCAACCCCAACCACTTTCCCATCTCTGCTGGCGAGTACGCAAGCCCGATGAACAAGGGCGCCTTCGTCAACAAGCTGGATTACGTCATCCTGGCCTCTCTGGAGGTTGATACCCACTTCAACTGCAACGTCGTCGTCGGCTCCGATGGCATCATCACCGGCGCACAGGGCGGCCATCCCGATACCGCACAGGGTGCCAAGTGTACCATCGTCATCGCTCCTCTGCTGCAGGGCCGCATCCCGGCCATCTGCACCGACGTGACCACCGTCACCACCCCGGGCGAGAGCGTTGACATCGTCGTCACCGACTACGGCGTGGCCGTCAACCCCCGCCGTCCCGACCTGCTGGAGGCTCTGAAGGCCGCTGACTGCGTGCCTCTGAAGACCATCGAGGAGCTGCGCGACATCGCCTACTCCATCGTCGGCGAGCCGGAGAAGGTCCAGTTCGGCGACCGCATCGTGGGCATCATCGAGGCCCGCGACGGCACTGTCATGGACGTCGTCCGCGAAGTCAAGCCTTTCTCTTTCCGCGAAGATTGAGTGATATAGCGTAAAAGCGGGAATGTGGCTTGCCAACCACGCTTCGGAATGGATTCACGGAGATTCCTTCGCTCTTCTCACCCCCGCTTTTGCGGCTAAATATGCACACAAGCTTCATGCGATTCTCCTTTTTCAAGGTTTTGTGTTTTATACCGGCATAAAACCAGAGAGCAGCCAACTGCACCGCGCGCAGTTGGCTGCTCTTCTTTGTTTCTATGACAAAAATAAATAACGCTCTTACGGCACAAAACGATAGCCGACGCCGCGGATGGTGATGATGTGCTGGGGCGTGCGGGCGTTGTCCTCGATCTTGCTGCGCAGGCGGTTGATGTAGACCATGATGGCGTTGTCGTCCACAGCAATGAGGTTGCCCCAGATCTGCTCGTAGATCATATCCTTGGTGAACACCTGCTGCGGGTGGCGCACGAAGAGCAGCAGCAGGCTGCGCTCTTTCTCGGAGAGGTTCAGCTCCACATTGTTTTTATAAAAGCGCATGGTGGTGGTATCGCAGAGGAAGGGGCCGCAGCTGATCTGCTGGTTGTTCTCCTGCGAGAAGCTCTTGCTGCGGCGGATGAGGGCCTTGACCTTTGCGCCCAAAATCTGGGGGCGGAAGGGCTTGGTGACATAGTCGTCGGCACCCAGCGAGAGGCCGTACATGAAATCGTAGTCCTCGTTGCGGCCGCTGATGATGATGACCGGCGTGGTGACGCCGTTGCGCCGGATGGTCTGGATGACATCGAATCCCTCCATGTCGCCCAGCGTGATGTCCATCAGGATCATATCCAGCGTGCTGCTCTGCCGCGCGATGAGGTCCAGCGCCGCCGCGCCGCTGTTGACGACGAGGGGGTCCATCTCATTGCTTATCATAACTTTCGATAAAAGTTTGCAAATTGCTGGATCGTCGTCTACAATAAGAACATGATACGACATGATAACTCCCTGCACTTTTCTGACCGGAAAATTTGTTTCACTTGCGATAAATAAAATTATAACATTTTTAGACAGGAAGAGCAAGACCGCCCCCAAGGAGGACTCGATATGAAGGAGAACGCCCCGAAAAAGACATGGCTCCAGACGCTGCGCACCCTGTGGGTGCCGCTGGCCATCGGCGTCGTCACGGTAGCCGCACTGGCTGTCGTGGTGGGTATGGTGTGGAAGGACTACCGCACCGCCATGATGGACAGCCAGACGAGGCAGATGGAGCTGGTGGTGCAGAGCACCGCCGACAGCATCCGCGTCCTGCTGGAAGAATACGCCGACCGGCTGGACTCCATCGCCGGAAAAGCGGAGGCCAGCAAAGCGTTCCGCCCCACGGTGGCCCGGAGCGATACCATCCGGGACGTCTGGCTGGAAAACAGCAACGGCGAGGTCATCTACAGCTGCTACGGCCTCAGCGCCGTCTGCGATGTCCTCATCACCCGGACGGAGGACATCTCCTACTGGCAGTACCACAGCGGCGACGAGCACTATCTTGTGATGAAGAAGAAGGCCGGGGGTGAGACAGCCTGCCTCGTGGTAGACTCCACGGTCATGTATCAGCAGCTCATCTCGGAGATCCATGTCGGCAGGAACGGCTACATCATGATAAAGAATGACGATAACCTTGTGGTCATGCACCCCGAAGCCGTTCAGTGGGGCATCAAGGTCGTGGAGGGCCGCCAGCGCATCTATCAGGGGAAGGAACTGGACATGAGCAGTCTGAGTGAGCTGCTGCGCGCTCAGCAGGAAGAGGAATCCGGCACACTGGACTACTACTCCTACTGGTGGGCCGACCCGGATCTGCCCCGGGTGCATAAGATAAGCGCCTTCCGTCATCTGGACGTGGGGGGCAGCTTCTGGATCGTCAGCGCCGTGGTGGACTACGACGATTTCTACGAGCCGGTACAGCAGAGCTTCGTGAAGGTGGTCCTCATCTTCGGCGGCGTGGCGCTGGTGCTGGTGCTCTTCATGTTCCAGATGTTCCGGCTGCAGGAGCGCGACCGCCGCAGCGCGACCGAGATCAGCGATCTGAAGACCCTGAACCAGACCCTCGAAGAGCTCCACCGCAGCGAAGAGTCGCTGGCCCACGGCCAGCGGCTGCAGATGATGGGGACCCTCACCGGCGGCATCGCCCATGAGTTCAATAACTTCCTGACCCCCATCACCGGCTATGCCGACCTCATCATGGCCGACGCCGACCCGGGCAGCGAAATCTATGACAACGCGATGGAGATCAGCGAGGCGGCGCAGAAGGCACAGGAGGTCGTGAAACAGATCTCCTCCATGAGCCGGAAAAACGTGGAGACGGTCTACGACGCCGTGTCGGCGGAGGGACTGCTCCATCGGACCCGGAAGCTGGTGGAGACGAACTGCCCGAAGAACGTGGAGCTGAAGGAAGAAAATGAGCTGAGCGGCGAATGCGTTCTGGGCAACGCGACCCAGCTGCAGCAGGTGATGCTGAACATCAGCATCAACGCCATCCACGCCATCGGCGCCGAGGGCGGAAAGCTGACCATCCGGGGCAGCGTCGTGCCGCGCAGTGAGCTGGCGGCGCTCTTCCCGGAAGAGAAGATCTCCGAGGAATGGTCGAGCTACGTCTGCCTGAGCGTCACCGACACCGGCTGCGGCATGGACAAGGAGACGATGCAGCACATCTTCGAGCCCTTCTTCACCACCAAAAAGACCGGCGAAGGCACCGGCCTCGGCCTTGCGCTGGCGGACCAGATCATCCGCACCCACCGGGGCCGCATCCGGGCGGAGAGCACCATCGGCAGAGGCACGACCTTCTATGTCTATCTGCCGGTGCTGGAGCAGCAGCAGGAGCGCGAACAGCTGCAGTGGGGCGTGGACAGCAAGCTGCGCATCCTTGCGGCGGACGACAACAACAAGGTCCTCGACCTGCTGGACAAAGACCTCAGCGCGCTGGGCCTGAGCGTGTCCACCTGCTCCCGCCGGGGCGAGCTGCGCCAGCTGCTGGAGCAGCAGCCCTTCGACGTCCTTGCCATCGACGAGAGCCTGATGAGCAGCAGCGGCGTGGATTTCTGCATGGCCATCCGGGGCCGCTACCCGGGCATGACCCGCATCGTGATGACCAATGCCCCCACAAGGGAGATCGTGGACGCCCGCAGCCACGGCGTCATCGACGGCTATGTGGTAAAGCCGGTGTCGGCGTCTACGCTGCTGGCCCAGATACGGAGCAGCCGGAAAGAGTGAAGAGCGGCTGTTTTTCGTGAATTTGTGGAATATGCACAGAGGTATCCTTTATAATTCGGCAATATGATAAAAATGCAAGGAATATATTGACAAATCTAATGGGGGGGGGGGGGTATAATGAAGCCAACAGGCCGACGACCGGAATTGGACAGCCTGCCTGTAAGATTATTCATAATTATGGAGGCAAAAATCATGAAAATGGCAAAGAAGTTTCTGGCTGTCGCCCTCGCCGGCGTTCTGGCATTGTCCGTTCTGACCGGCTGCGGCAATAGCGTCAAGAGCAAGGATGTCGCTAAAGCTCTGACCAAGATGGGCATCGAGGCCGAGCAGGACAAGGACGTGGATAAGGCTGCTGAGAACACCCTGACGGCTATCGAGGCTATCATCAATTCTGAGACCAACACCAATGCTGACGAAGGCGATAAGATCACTCTGGACAATGCTGTTGGGAAAGGTGGCAAGCTCATTGCGGAGAGCGGCGTCATGACTGGTGCTGACACCGGAAGCAAGGTCCAGACGGCTCTGGGAATGATGGCTACCGGCACTCCTGCCGAGACGGCAAACGCTACCAAGAAGGTCCAGGTTGCTCTGGTCAATATCGAGAATGCCAAGAAGGACGCAAGCCTGCAGGCTGCCCTTGTGAGGGACAGTCTGGTCCCTGCTAATAATGTTGTCCCTTCCAGCGACCGGAAGTATGTTGAACCCAGCAAGCTGGGCTCTGCCAAGACGAGTGACGGCAAGTACATCCTGGTCGTCATCGTCACCGATATAGTCGATGCCGCCTAATTCCCGCTTCCCCATGTGAGGACTGCCGCAAGGCGATAGATTCCCCATAAATAAAGATGACAGCAGGCCCCGGAGTGGAAACACCCCGGGGCTTGTTGTTTTTTGTTTTTTTGCGCAGCTCCGGCTATATTGTATCCAACCTTCCATACGGAATCTTACAGGATATTAAGGAATTTCTTAACAAACCGTAACGAGAAGGGCTTTGGGCTGTAAGTTTGAGTCTGTATACTGGAACCATAACGAACGGGAATGATTCTGGATGACAAAACAGAATGCATCCCCAGTATACGAAAAAGGAAAGGAAGTACAAACCCATGAGTGATACGATCCTCGCTCTGCTCGGCTTTGCAACGGTGATTGCGGTCATCGTCCTGCTGCTGCGCAATGTCACGGTCCCTGCACTGGCATTCGTCAGCGTCTCGACCATCACCGCAGCCATTCTGGTGGCTACCGGTGCTTTCACCCTGGATGAAATGGCTGGCTTTATCAAGGAGGGCGTCAAGGGCGTCCACGGTACGGCAATCCTGTTCATCTTCTCCGTCCTGTTCTTCGGCGTCATGACCGATGCAGGCATGTTCGACAAGATCATCGGCGCGCTGATGAAGAAGGTCGGCAGCAACGTCGTCGGCGTTGCCCTGATGACCTGCCTCATCGCCATCATCGGCCATCTGGACGGCGGCGGCGCTTCCACCTTCCTCATCACCATCCCCGCCATGCTGCCCGTCTACAAGCGCCTGCACATGCGCCGTGAGACCCTGCTGCTCATCTGCGTTACGTCGATGGGTGTCATGAACCTGTTGCCCTGGGGCGGCCCGACCATGCGTGCCGCCAGCGTTCTGGGCGTTGAGTCCAATGACCTGTGGAGTCAGATCCTTCCGATGCAGGTCGTCGGCCTGGTGCTGGCTGTCGGCACTGCCATCTTCTGGGGCCTGCAGGAGAAGAGACGCATTGCCAAGCTGGGCGATGCTGCCGTAGAGGATGCCGGCAAGTACGATGATTCGGATAGCGAAGAGAAGAACAATGAGCTGGCTCGCCCGAAGAACTTCATCTTCAATGTTATCCTGACTCTGGCCGTCATCATCGTGCTGGTCCTGGACATCTTCCCCTCTTACTACGTCTTCATGGTCGGCTGCGCTCTGGGCATTCTGGTCAACTACCGCGGCAAGAAGCTGCAGAACTCCATCATCAAGAGCCATGCGGCTTCCGGCCTGACCATGGCCTCCACCATTATGTGTGCCGGTGTCTTCCTCGGTGTCCTGAGCAAGAGCGGCATCATGGAGAAAATGGCCATCATGATGGCCAGCGTCATCCCCGCCTCTCTGGGCCGTTTCCTGCCCGTCATCATCGGCGTCCTGAGCGTGCCTCTGGCTCTGCTGTTCGATACCGACTCCTACTTCTACGGCCTGCTGCCCGTCCTGATCAGTGTTGGCAACCAGTTCGGCGTCAACCCGGCTCACATCGCCATCGCAATGGTCGTCTGCCGCAACTGCGCTACCTTCATCAGCCCGGTGGCTCCCGCTACCTATCTGGGCATCGGTCTGGCCGGTGTCGAGATCAAGGACCACATCAAGTACTGCTTCGGCTGGCAGTGGGGCGTTTCCATCGTCTGCCTCGTCGCTGGTCTGATCCTCGGCGTCATCCACTTCTGATAAACTGAGTTCCCGCCCGGCTGCCCTTCGTTGGACGGCCGGGCATTTTTGCAGGATACTTTTTACCACTTTTCCCCAAGGAGGCTGCTGCAATGCGTGAGACCCCAGTCTGCACCGCGGCCGATGCCATCTACAAGCTGGCGGCGGGCAATCTGAAATACCTGAACGCGGAAAACGGGAGCGGCGATATTTCCCGCCGTATCCGGATGTCCACCTGGGCGAAGGGACAGTCGCCCTACGCCATCATCGTCACCTGTTCGGATTCCCGGGTCATCCCGGAGAACATCTTCTCGGCAGGCATCGGTGAGCTGTTCGTCATCCGGCTGGCGGGCAACATCATCGACGACCATCAGCTGGGCAGCATCGAGTACGCTGCCGGCCATCTGGGCTGTCGGCTGGTGGTGGTGCTGGGCCACACCCACTGCGGTGCAGTGGATGCCGCCATCAACTCCGAGCCCTCCGGCTATATCCGCTGCATCACGGACGAGATCAAGAAGGCCATCGGGGACGAAACAGACCCCTACAAGGCCAGCTGTCTCAATGTCCGGCACAGTGTGCAGGAGATTGAAAAGAGCCTGTGCATCCATGACATCAAGGCGGAAACGGGCCTGCGGGTCGTCGGTGCGATGTACCACATCGAGGACGGCAGAGTCGAATTCCTGTAAGGAACTCCCAGCATTGCGGCGGAACGGCCCTTTCCCAGACCGGGAAAGGGCCGTTTTTGTGTTTGACAATCGACAGCTGTCAGTTTATACTAACGCTGAAAAAGCTGATACAACAGGAGGACAGGACAATGGTTCAGGTAGACCTTATCACAGGATTTCTCGGGGCAGGGAAGACCACTTTCCTGCGCAGATACGCGGCATGGTGGGCCGGGCAGGGCGTCCGGGTCTGTGTGCTGGAAAACGACTTCGGCGCGGTGAACGTGGACGCCATGCTCCTGCAGGACCTCGAGGCGCAGGGCGTGGAGCTGGAGACCATCAGCGGCGGCTGCGACTGCGACACCCACCAGCGCCGGATGCGGACAAAGCTCATCTCCATGGCCATGCGGGGCTTTGAGCGGGTCATCGTGGAGCCCAGCGGCATCTTTGACGTGGACGAGTTCTTCGACGTGCTGCGGGACGAGCCGCTGGACCGCTGGTATCAGCTGGGCAATGTCATCGCCATCGTGGATGCCCTTCTGCCGGAAGAACTTTCCCTGCAGGCAGAATATATCCTCGCTTCCGAGAGTGCATGGGCGGGCAGTGTCCTCCTGAGCCGCTGTCAGCTGGCCTCTGAGGCGCAGAAGCAGGGGGCAGAAGCCCATCTGGCCCGTGCGCTGGAAGCCTGCAAGTGCTCCCGGAAGTTCGGCCCGGAGGAGATCATTGCGAAGGACTGGGCCGATTTGACGACTGACGACATGGCCCGCATCGCAAAGTGCGGCTGCCGGCAGGCCAGCTGCGAAAAGCTCCACTTCGACGCGCACGATGCTTTCACCTCGGCCTACTTCCTCGAGCTGGGCCTGCCCCGTGCTCAGCTGGAAAAGAACATCCCGTCCCTCTTTACCGACCCCGCCTGCGGAAATGTCCTCCGGGTGAAAGGCTTCGTGGAGGATGATGGCCAGTGGTATGAGCTGAATGCTGCCGCCGACGGTCTGACAGCGGCCCCCATCCCGCAGGGACAGCAGGTGCTCATCGTCATCGGCGAGGGGCTGGACAAGGCCCGGCTGGAAGAAGACTTGAGACAATGAATTTTCCACAATGAAACAGATCATTGTGCAATATTGATTGCGCTGACCCTCCTGCAGCGTTATAATAGAGAAAAATAGATCAGGAGGCCGTTTTATGAGCACTTCGACCACCCAAAAGCCGACCACCCGCCGCATCGTGGGCATGGTGGTGGGCATTGTCATTATTGGTCTGGGCATCGCCCTCTTCAAGCAGTCCCATCTCGGCAACGACTCCATCAGCGCGCTGAATATGCGCCTCGCCGAGCTGCTGGGCATCTCACTGGGCGTGCAGAACGTCGCCACCAACATCCTCTTCTTTGCGCTGGAATTCTGGTTCGGGCGCAAGTACATCGGCCTTGGCACCTTCGTCAACGGCATCGGCATGGGGTTCATCATAACCTTCTTCTACGACCCCATTGCTGCGGCCTTCGGCCCGGCAGCGTCCCTGCCGGAACAGCTGGTGTGGGTGGTGCTGGCCGTCCTTGTGACGGCGCTGGGCGCGTCCCTTTACCAGACGGCTGACCTCGGCATTGCGCCCTACGATTACCTCTCGCTGGGTCTGCGGGACTACACGCACTTCCAGTACTTCGGCTGCCGCGTCTTCACCGACGCCTTCTGCGCCCTGCTCTGCTGGCTCCTGGGCGGTCTTGTGGGTCTGGGCACCCTCATCTGCGCGTTCTGCCTCGGACCCTTCATCCAGTTCTTCAACGGCCTCGTCTCCGAGCGGGTCCTGCAGTATAAGCCCGAAAAAGCATGAGCATAACGAAAAAGACATCTGCCGGCGGCGGATGTCTTTTTTGTATCTTACTCGAATTTGAACAGCGGCGTGCCGGTGGAGACGATGCCGCCCGCGATGATATGGAGCTTTGGCAGGTCGTCGGCGTTGGTCACGATGACGGCGGTGGTGGTGGGATGGTTGGCAGCGCGGATGGCGTCCAGATCGACCTTCAGCAGAGCGGTGCCGGCCTTGACCTTCTGCTCTTCCTTGACCAGAGCGGTGAAGCCCTTGCCCTGCATCTCGACGGTGTCCATGCCGACATGGATCAGCAGCTCGATGCCGTCGTCGCTGGTGATGCCGATGGCGTGCAGGGTGGAAGCCACCTGCGTGATGGTGCCGTCAAACGGGGCGTACACGGTGTCGCCGGTGGGCTCAATGCCGCAGCCGGGCCCCAGAATGGCGGTGGCGAACGTCTCATCGGGGATCTGCTCCAGCGGGATCACCGTGCCGTCGATGGGAGCCATGACGGTCATCTTTTCGCCTGCAAATTTCGGGGCGGCATCGTGCTTGCCGCCAAACAGTTTATCAAAAAAGCCCATTGTGAAAATCCTTCCTTCCTGTCATCCGGAAAAATAATAGCGCAGAAGATCGTAAACTCAAAAAGGGCAAGGATACACGGTCTGGTGTATGCTTGCCCCTTTCTCGCATTCTGCGTTGTTCTTTTTAAACCATACCATACCCGGCCGAAAAATTCAATCAGCGTCCTGCACAAAGAGAATGCAGAAACTTCGGCGAAACGCCAAAGAAAAACCCGGGCATGGAATTTACATCAGAGCGATGAGCTGCTGGATCTCTTCCATCTTAGTGGCCCAGCTGGTGGCGATGCGGACGACGGTGTGGCTGTCGTCGAACTTCTCCCAGAAGCCGAACTTTGCCTTGCCTTCCAGCGCGGTCAGCTGGGTGTTTTCCAGCACGACGAAGAGCTGGTTGGTGGGGGAGTCCATAAAGAAGCGGTAGCCCTTTGCGGCGAGGCCCTTTTTGAGGGCGTTGGCCGTCTCGATGGCGTTGCGGCTGATGCGGGTGTAGAGGTCGTCGGTGAAGAGGACGTCGAACTGGATGCCCATGAGGCGGCCCTTGGCCAGCAGAGCGCCCTGCTGCTTGACCATGGTCATGAAGTGGGCCGGTGCGCCGTGGGGGAAGACCACGGCCTCGCCGCAGAGTGCGCCCACCTTGGTGCCGCCGATGTAGAAGACGTCGGTGAGCCTGGCGAGGTCGGCCAGGGTCACATCGGTGCCTTCGCTCACCAGCGCATAGCCCAGACGTGCGCCGTCCACGAAGAGGGGCATGTGGTAGGTGTGGCAGACGGCGGACAGGGCCTCGAGCTCAGCCTTGCTGTACAGGGTGCCGTACTCGGTGGGGTGGGAGATATACACCATGCCGGGGAAGACCATGTGGTCGTGGTTCGAGTCGGCGTAGAAGGTCTTGCAGAAATCCTCCAACGTGGCGACGTCCAGCTTGCCGTTTTTCTGGGGCAGGCCGATGACCTTGTGGCCGGTGAACTCGATGGCACCCGCCTCATGACCGGCCACATGGCCGGTGGCGGCGGCGATGACGCCCTCCCAGCGGCGGAGCGTGGAGGCGATGACGATGGAGTTGGCCTGAGTGCCGCCGGAGATGAAGAAGACGTCTGCCTCGGGGCAGGCGCAGGCGGCGCGTATCTTCTCTTTTGCGCTGGCGCAGTAGGGGTCGGTGCCGTAGCCGGACACCTTCTCGAAGTTCGTTTCCGTCAGCTTCTGCAGGATGGCGGGATGCGCACCCTCGCAGTAGTCGTTCTCAAAATACAGCATATTCTTTCCCTTTCCTTTATTACGATAAAGAAGATGATTCTATTGTGAGCCAGGAACGCACGTTTGTCAACCCTTTGAAACCATGGAAAAATACCCACCCTTTGCTGTATCTTTAATTTATTTGTGGTATACTTTTACAGTGTAACCGAATATAGATCGGGAGGGACAGCAAATGAAGCAGATGCTCCGGAAAAAGGACGTCTGGGTACTTTTGGCGGCGCTCATCGGGGCGTTCGCCTGTGTGACGCTCATCCAGTTCATCAGCGGCCGCATCGACGGTGTGGCCTCGATGGTGTTCCTGCTGGCGGTGTTTTTTGTTTCCATGTACACCGACGGCTACTGGTGGGGCGTGGCCGGTTCTGTCATCAGCGTGCTGGCGGTCAACTTCGCGTTCCGCACGCCCTACTTTGCCTTCAACTTCACCATCCCGGAGAACATCTTCTCCGGCGTGGTGATGCTGGTGGTCTCCTTCATGACGAGCACCCTGACCACCCGCATCAAAAAGCAGGAGCAGCTGCGGATGGAGAGCGAGACGGAGAAGATGCGGGCCAACCTCCTGCGGGCTGTCTCCCACGACCTGCGCACCCCGCTGACGTCCATCTACGGGGCCTGCTCTACGGTCATCGACAACTACGACTCGCTGGGCCGGGAGCAGAAGATAAAACTCCTTTCCGAGGCCTGTGCCGACGCCCAGTGGCTCAACCGGATGGTGGAGAATCTGCTCTCCGTCACCCGCATCGACGCCGACGGCGTCGCCATCCAGAAGACGCCCACCGTGCTGGAAGAGCTGGTGGATACGGTGCTGGTGCGGTTCCAGAAGCTCCACCCCGGCGTACCGGTGGAAGTAAAGCTTCCAGATGACTTCATTGTCATCCCGATGGACTCCATGCTCATCCAGCAGGTGCTGACGAATCTTTTGGAAAATGCGGTGCTCCACGCCAAGGGGATGACCCGCCTGACACTGCGGGTGTTCACGCTGGGGCAGCGGGCGGTGTTCGAAATCATCGACAACGGCTGCGGCATCCCGAAAGAGCGGCTCAAGACCCTCTTCACCGGCACGACCCTGACGCAGGATACTTCGTCGGGCGGCAAGCACGGCATGGGCATCGGGATGCGCGGCCATCATCAAAGCCCACGGCGGCGAGATAAAGGCCGAGAGTACGCCCGGCGAGGGTACGACCATCCGGTTCTGGCTGGAGACCGAAGAAGTGGATACGGAGGAAACAGAGGATGAGCAATAATAAATTCAAGGTACTTATCATCGAGGATGAGGCGAACATCTGCAGCTTCATCCAGACCCTGCTGGAGACCAACGGCTATCAGGCGCTGGTGGCCCAGACCTGCGTGATGGGCATGACCATGTTCATCTCCTATAACCCGGACCTCGTCATCCTGGACCTCGGCCTGCCCGACCGGGACGGTCTGGACGCCATCCGCTCCATCCGGCAGAAGTATCTGACCCCCATCATCGTCCTGTCGGCCCGCACCACCGAGCAGGATAAGATCGAGGCCCTCGACCTCGGTGCCAACGACTATATCACCAAGCCCTTCGGCACCGGTGAACTGCTGGCCCGGGTGCGGGCTGCGCTGCGGGTGAACCGCTATGGCGGCGGCAGTCTGCCCGGCGGAGTGTTCAGCGCACAGGGCCTCACCATCAACTACGAGCGCCGCAAGGTGTTCGTGGACGGGCAGGAGGTTCGCCTGACCCAGACGGAATACAATATCGTGGCTTTCCTGTCCGAGCACGCCGGGCGCGTGATGACCTATGCGGCCATCGTCCGGGCCATCTGGGGCGACACGGACGCCAGCAGCACCAAGAAGCTGCAGGTGAATATGGCCAATATCCGCAAAAAGCTGGGCAGCCGCCCGGGCAGCAATACTTATATCCTCAACGAGCTTGGCGTGGGCTATCGGATGATAGAAGAAGACGCAAAGCCCCTGGAACCTGCGGAGGAGACGAAATGACACTGGCGCTGAGCCTGTTTGTCCTGTTTTATATTTTGATGCTGGCGGTGCAGCAGTACCGCCCCTGGGTCGCGCTGGGCGGAGCCGGGGCGTTCCTGCTGCTGGGAAAGCTGGGCGTGTACGATTTCACGCTGACGGACGCCGCCCGGGCCGTAGACTTCAATGTCCTGCTGATGATGGCGGGAATGATGGGTACGGTCTTTCTTTTTATCCAGAGCAAGATGCCCGCCCGGCTGGCCGAGGAGCTCATTGCCCATGTGCCGGATGTCCGGTGGGCCGTGTCGGTGCTGGCGCTGCTGGCGGGGTTCATCAGTGCCTTTGTGGACAATGTGGCCACCGTGCTGATGGTGGCTCCGGTAGGGCTTGCCATCGCCCGGCGGCTGAAACTGTCGCCGGTGCCGGTGCTCATCGCCATTGCGGTGTCGTCCAATTTACAGGGCGCGGCAACGCTGGTGGGAGACACCACGAGCATCCTGCTGGGCGGCTTTGCGGGGATGAATTTCTTCGATTTCTTCTGGATGGAGGGCCGGCCCGGCATCTTCTGGAGTGTGGAGCTGGGAGCACTGGCCTCGCTGGGGGTGCTGTTCTGGCTGTTCCGGGACCAGCGCCAGCCCGTCCATGTCACGGTGGAAACGGAGGTGGAGGACGACGTCCCCACGGCGCTTCTCCTGCTGACGGTAGGTCTGCTCATCGCGGCGTCCTTCCGGCCCGAGCCCTCTGGCGGCGTGCTGCATCTGCTCTATACCTTGCGCAGCGGACTCGTCTGCATGGGGCTGTGCCTCTTCGGTGCCGCACGCGCCTGTTGGCGCAGCCGCTCCCTGAAGCCTCTGGCCGAGACGTTCCGGGCGCTGGATTATGACACCCTGCTGCTGCTCTTCAGCCTCTTTATTCTGCTGGAAGGGGTGAGCAGGGCGGGCGTCATCGACGCGGCGGCGCAGCTGTTCCACTCCGCAGCCGGAGACGAGCCGCTGCATCTTTATCTGCTGCTGGTGGCTGCGTCGGTGGGGCTGTCGGCCTTCATCGACAACATCCCCTATGTGGCGGCCATGCTGCCGGTGGTGCAGGGCGTCGCCGCCCTCATGAACGGCGGCGCGGGCATTGAGCCGGAGCTGTTTTACTTCGGTCTACTTACCGGCGCGACGCTGGGCGGCAACCTGACCCCCATCGGCGCGTCGGCCAACATCGCGGCCATCGGCATTCTCCGCAAGAACGGCGAGACTGTCCGCACCCGGGACTTCCTGCGCATCGGCGTACCCTTCACACTGGCGGCGGTCCTCGTGGGGGCAGGGAGCCTCTGGCTGTTCTGGGGCATCTGAGAAAATTCAGGAAAAACTGCAAAAGAAGAAGCGTGGTCTGGCAGACATCTGCCCCGGAAGCAGGCATCACCGGGGCAGATGCCTGTGTTTTTGTGCGCAGGGACGCAAGATAAAATATGCGGAAAAGAATGCAAAAACTTTTTTGAAAAAACGCTTGACTTTCCCGCTTTCCGTGGTATAATAACTATCGTTCCGAGCCGAATGGCAGCGAACAAAACAGAATATGCGGATATGGCGGAATTGGCAGACGCGTTAGATTCAGG
>OMDJ01000401.1_pt1 | contig 30799 bp, 25 predicted proteins | sample 1645211 | NCBI WGS metagenome assembly OMDJ01 (sample SAMEA103958142, study PRJEB25191) | human gut metagenome | biome: human-associated habitat [ENVO:00009003]; feature: intestine environment [ENVO:2100002]; material: feces | place: Germany | collected 2013/2015 | reverse complement strand
CCTTTTTTCTTATTAATAGGTGATACTTTTTTATTATTTATCATATTTTGTCACTTGAACTGTACAAAACTTACACCTATATTCTATAAAATCATTATAATATCCATATTTATTTGCTAAATTAGCACTTTTTCTTCCACTTTTACTATAAAGTGTAAAAATCCAAAATACACGGAAACCTTCACAATAACTATAAAACTTACACTTTAGCATCTGGAATATCAAAAATTGATTTTTGGAAAACACATATTTACATCTTTCAAAAAAAAGCCAACTTTCTTCCAAAAAAACTATGCTGTCTCAAAAATTGATTTTTTTAAAGTGGAAAGACGTTGGGGGGGTACTGAATAATTTTCATAAATATTTTGCTGTATAGCCTTTTTTCTTTAAAAATAACAGCAATACCAGTATTTTTTATAGAAAACCGAAAAGAAAAGGGGTATAAACCGAAAATGAAAAATTCATTTTTCGCTTATACCCCAACTTTCTTCCGCTTTGCTTTTATTCAATCATCTGGAAGTATTTAAGTGCATCTATAATAGCTTCCCTTTTTTCAGCTGTTACTTGTGGCACTTTTGCCTTGCCTTCACCTGTGTTATAGTTTTCCCTTTCTATAATTCCAAATTCACGTTTTACTTGTGCTATATATAAATTTGTTACATGCAGGTCATATTTATTTTGCACATATTCCTGTATTTCTTTATATGTTGCTTTGCTTTCTGCACTTGTTATGTCTAATTCCGACATATCCAATCTTACCTTAATTTCGGCATCTGGAGCCTTTCGGGACAACAAAATTACAGTTTCCACATGCCCCGTATTAGGAAACATATCCACGCAACAACACTTCTCCACCTTATACCCTCTCTCCTGCAGAGTAACAAGGTCTCTTGCAAGCGAAGTAGGCTTGCATGAAATATACACCATTCTGTCAACACCATAATCAATAATCTTCTCAAGTGCCTTAGGGTGAATTCCGTCACGAGGTGGGTCAAGTACGATGAAATCAGGCTTAATCTCAATATTATCAAGTGCCTTTAAGACATCGTCTGCAATGAATTCACAGTTAGTAAGACCATTCTGGGCTGCATTCTTCTTGGCAGCCTCAACAGCTTCCGCAACAATCTCAACACCGATAACCTTGCTTGCAACAGGCGATAACATCTGCGCAATCGTACCCGTACCTGTATACAGGTCATATATAACCGGTTTGCTGCCAGCCACATCTCCAAATCCGCCAGAAAGCACATACTCACGTGCCTTAGAGTAAAGCACTTCCGCTCCAAGAGAATTAGTCTGGAAGAATGAGAACGGAGTTATCTTGAAACGTAAGCCCAGAAGTTCCTCCTCAATATAATCCTGACCATACAGAAGCTCAGTTTTCTCGTTAATTACTGCATCTGCAAGGCTGTCGTTAAATGTATGGAGAACACCTGTAAGAGTGCCCTTATATTCAATTGATGTCAGGCGGTTTACAAGCTCTGTGAAATCATGCTCAATCTGAGTCGTTGTTACGATATCAACAAGAATCTGTCCTGTCTTTACTGACTTTCTTACAAGAAGATGACGCAGATACCCCTCGTGGCTTAACTTGTGCTGGAAAGGAAGCTCCTTCTCTATTGCATAATCCTGAACGCATGTGAGAATCTTTCTGTAATCCTCATCAATAATCTTACATTCTGTAACTGGAACAATATCATACATGCTGTTTCGTTTGTGAAGTCCGAGTGCAAGAGGTCCGTCCTTGTACTCATCGCCAAATGAAAATTCCATCTTATTACGGTATTCTTCTGTAACCGGACTTCCGATTATCCCCTCAAATGGAAGCTCACCCGAAACAACTTCGCTAAGAAGCTTTTCCACCTGTGCGCTCTTAATCTTTAACTGTTCCTCGTAAGCTACTGTCTGGTAAGTGCAGCCACCGCATTTGCCAAAATGTGGACATGCCGGGCTGGTTTCAAGCGGACTCTTCTCAACAACTTCCATAAGTCTGCCTTCGCAGTGTCCTTTTCTTTTCTTATTCACGCAGAATCTGACAGTCTGTCCAGGAATTGCGTTCTTGACGATTGCCTTTTCCTTCTGTCCGTCCTCATCTGTCACCCACACTGTCGCCTTGTTAGGGAAATCAACCTTTTCAACTTTACCTTCGTATACGCTTCCTTTTTTCAATCTATACTCCATTCCGCACATGAATTGTGCCTGTTATTAACATATTAATAGTTTCTGGCAGCACTTATTCACATAACGGCATACCTTGTATAATTTTATCAGAAAAATGTGCTAAAGTATAGTAGTCACATTTACTCAACCACGCTGGCATTCTTTGCCTGCACTGCAGAATGTATTCTTTCAAGTACCTTGTCACACAGCCATGTATAAGCAGCCCCGGCAGCATTCAGTCCTATACGTAATGCAACCGCATAAGGCATTCCAAAAAGTCCCGCCGCAATTGATAATGCGCCAAATGTATTAAAAGCTGTCTGCCATGCATAACCAGCGGAATATCCGACTCCGATACCACCTATCATGCCTATATACGGATACATTGATTCTGGCAGTACTATATACATCACTGCAAAAATCGCACATCCAACAACATTAAACAATGCCCTGTTTCCAATTCTCTTATCAACATCTTTAGAAAACGGCAGACACACTGACATGCACGCAATTCCAATCCACATTGCCCTAGGCAGTCCCATCAGTGAAACAATCAGCATAGCGCTTGATACGATAAATGTAAGCTTAATGTACCATCTTGTCCTTGCTGAATTAATATTAAATTCCTTAAACAAATCCCAGAATGTTCTTCTATATGGTCTGTTCCTCTGATTCTTATAGAAAATAATCATGCATACTAACATCCCGGCAAGCAGTCCCACAACTCTCATCATATATTCATGCCCTGTGACATCATATCCCTGTAGCAAAAGATACCCAAGAACGAATGTTGAATGATTATACATAATTACATTGTGACATCCCATTATCATAAGAAGCATAATACACACAACATTTATTACAAATGCAGCAACTGGCGGTACCATATTGGAAACCCTCGGTCCTGCTATCAATATTGCATATATTCCCATTATTGAAATCAACCCATGTGATGTCTTAATTCCAAAATCCGCCTGTCTTAATACCAGCACCGCAAGAAGCACTGTAACTCCGACAACACTGTTATTATTCCCCAGCAGCTTACTGAATACTGTAACTACTGCAACGCAGAATATCATAACCAGATACACCTTGAAATTATATATAAAAATATGTCTTCTTTTCTCTTTAGAATCCTGTGTGTTCTTAATAAGCTGTTTTGAACCAGCCGAGCTTAACTGTAACTCCTGATAAAATGTCATAAATTCCTGCTTTCCTTTCCTCCCCTTAAATTTTGCTTAATGACAGGGTTGAGTAATATAACACTGATTACACCCCTATGTCAATTAAGAAATAATTAAATATTATGCAATAAAAAAAGCCACAACCACTGACATATCCTAATGGACATATCAAGCCGGCTATGGCTTTCAATCATATCGCACTTATTACATTACTTCTCGATGTCTTCATCCTCGAAATCATCGTCAAAATCTTCGTCTTCGAAATCTTCATCATCGAAATCATCTAAATAATCTGGTGTAAAATATCTGTATACAGCATAAGCGATACCAGCAACTGCTGCAACTGCACCAACGATAGCAAGAACAGCTATGATAATTGTGCTGCACTTCTTGCAGCATTTCTTATCTTCATCTTCCTTCTTGCTAATAAGTTCTCCTAATTTAGTAGCTGCGATAAGCTCATCTAATTTTTCTTTACTCATAACAATATCTCCTTTCATACCACGGATTTAATAAATGTATTATAGCATAGCGTTAAACATTTGTCATTATAGTTTTTTAAGTCTGGCAAATCCTGCCAGCATTTTCTTCTGTCCGTACTCTGCAAATTCAACTGTTACCATATAGTCTCTTGCTGAGTCCTCTATAGCAAGTACCTTTCCTTCACCGAATTTCACATGGCTCACCATATCACCGACACTGTAGCCAAGTCCACCTGAAGATTTTGCACTTATATCTGCACCTCTTGCAGCACCTATTACATTTCTTGAAGATAAGCCGCTTCGTGTAGGCACTCCTGCATAAGCACTTCTTACAGAATCTGCCGGAGTCTTTCTCTTTTCTGGTTTCTTAAGATCAAATAATTCCATAGGGTCTTTTCCAAATCCCGGATTAGAACCACCATTTATCTTAACCTTTCTTGAGCTATATGTTCCTGCTGCCCTTCCGCCTGGTGTGCCGCTTCCGTAGCTGCTAAGAATTGATCTGGCTGTTGCACGCATGTTAATGCCTGTTGTATCTGGCTCATCTGATGTCCCGCCATATGCAATCCTGCCTTTAGCATACCCACTGGAATTGTTTTCTATGTGCATATATTCTTTAGGAATTTCATTAATGAATCTTGAAACCTTATTCATCTGTGTTTCACCACGCACCATACGCGACTTGGCACTTGTAAGATTAAGTATTTTCTCTGCTCTTGTTATTCCAACATAGCACAGTCTTCTCTCTTCCTCAATCTCAGTTGAATCATCTGACACAATTGTCATATAGCTTGGGAAAAGTCCGTCCTCCATTCCTGTCATATACACGATTGGAAATTCCAGACCTTTCGCACTGTGCAGCGTCATAAGCATTACATGAGGCTCTGACTCATCCAGATTATCAATATCCGCTATTAAGGCAACTTCTTCAAGAAGTCCTGAAAGTGTAGGCTCTTCGCCTGCTTCCTTACAGCTCTCCTCATAGCTTACAACCTTATTAATGAATTCATCCAGATTCTCGCGTCTTGCCTCAACCTCTTCCACCGTTTCATTCTGTGAAAGGCTCTCAATATATCCTGTATCCTCAATTACAGCCTCAGCAAGCTCCTTTAATGACATAAATTCTTCTTTGGCACGCAGTCTTCCAATAAGGTCAACAAATGGCTCTAACTTGGAAAGTGCCGCATTCTTTATTGTGTCAATATCCTTTGCATTGACAAGTGCTTCCCAGAAAGTAATATCATTAAAATCTGCATATTCCTGCAATCTGTCAATCGTAGTATTACCAATCCCCCTCTTCGGAACATTTATAATTCGCTTAACCGCCTGACCATCAAGACCATTATCAATAGTTTTAAGATAAGCAAGAATATCTTTGATTTCCTTTCGCTGATAGAAATTCTGTCCGCCATATATCTTATATGGAATGTTGTGAATCATCAGCTTTTCTTCGAGCGCTCTTGACTGTGCATTAGTTCTGTAAAGAATGGCAACATCATTATAATTCCAGCCATCCCTTACATACTCTGCAATATCACTCGCAACGCCTTCTGCTTCATCATACCCGTTCTCATACAGAGTATAATTGACCTTCTCGCCCTCTCCGTTATCAGTCCAGAGTGACTTGCTCTTTCTGCCAATATTATTACTTATCACCGCATTTGCAGCATTAAGAATAGTCTGCGTCGAACGGTAATTCTGCTCAAGCTTTATAACCTTAGCGCCTGTGAACACATTTTCAAAGTTAAGAATATTATAAATGTTTGCTCCACGGAACTTATATATAGACTGGTCATCATCACCAACCACACATATATTGCCATACTTTGCTGCAAGCATTGCAACAAGCTTAAACTGTGATGTATTAGTATCCTGATACTCGTCGACCATTATATATCTGAATCTGTCCTGATAATGCTCAAGTACCTCTGCATCACTCTGGAACAGCTCAACCGTCTTGAATATCAGGTCATCAAAATCAAGTGCATTGTTAAGCTTAAGCGTCTTCTGATATTCTCTGTATACGCCTGCAATTCTTCTAAGATTATAGTCGTTACCTGCCTCAAGCTCGAACTCATCAGGAGTCTTTAACTCATCTTTAGCAGATGAAATCTTGCTCATAATTGCACGCTCTTTAAGCATCTTCGTATCTATATTCATCTTCTTACATATATCCTTGATTACAGACTTCTGGTCGTCCGTATCATATATCGTAAAGTTATTATCGTATCCAATTCTGTCTATGTATCTTCTTAAAATTCTCACGCATGTTGAGTGGAATGTACTTACCCATACAGCCCCTGCACCCTGTGCCACAGTAGTCTCAACTCGTTCTTTCATCTCTCTTGCAGCTTTATTAGTAAATGTAATTGCCATAATATTATATGGGTCTACTCCGCATTCTTCTATTAAATATGCAATTCTGTTCGTAAGCACGCGTGTCTTTCCAGAGCCTGCTCCGGCAATAATAAGCAGCGCGCCATCTGTATATTTAACTGCCCTTTTCTGGCTGTCATTCAAATCTTCTAATCTCATATATCCACCTTCATGCAAATGTGAAATCTATATCCACCTTATTTCTGCCAACTACCACATTATACAAAAACAACGGGATGTTGCCAAGCCAATATGACAACATCCCTGATTGTTATTTATTAAATTCACATATTACTAATTGTCAGATTATGCAAGCTTTGTTCCACAGTTAGAACAGAACTTAGCGCCATTAGTTGGTGTTCCACAGTTAGGACAGAACTTAGGTGCTGTGCCACCTGACACATTTGCAGTATTATTCATTGCAGTATTCATGTTATTCATCATATGCTGTCCAACCTGCATTCCCATCTGGAGCTGCATCATATCACTGGCAATATTCGAACCGCCTCTTGAATTGCCGATACTATCAGCCATAGCCATCTGTGTATATCTGTTCATATCTCCAACCATTGCCTGAGAAGCTGCCTTATTAGTCATCTTCTGTACTTCTTCCGGATAAGAGAAGCTTGAGATAGTAAAGCTTGTTATTGTGATTCCTAACTTGCTCATCTCCATATCAAGGTCTGTCTTAATACCCGCTGAGATATCATAAGCATTAGCCTGAAGATTAAACATATCCTTGCCTTCTTTAGAAATCCACTTCATAAGAAGCTGGTCAAGAACTGCTGATATTCTTTCCTTAACATCTGCAACAGTGTACATCTGCTTTACACCTGCTACCTTGTCTATAAGCGTAATGTAATCAGATACTGAAAATGAGAAGTTACCGAAAGCTCTTATTGGCATGCCACCTGGAAGTGCCTGTGTTGGAATAAGAATAGGATTCTTAGTTCCCCACTTCTCTGTGAATTCCTTAGTATTAACGAATAAAACTTCAGCTCTTACTCCACTGTTGAAGCCAAACTTAAAGCCTTTAAGTGTTGATAAGAATGGAATAATCTGTGATTCAATATCAAAGCTTCCCTCGTCCTTAAAAATACCTTCAATCTTACCATTGTACATAAAGATTGCATCCTGGCCGGCGCGGATAATCAGCTTACTGCCTTTCTTGATTTCTCTGTTGGTCCATTTCCAGAAGATTATATCATCTCTGTACTCTTCCCATTCAACTACGTTGGCAAACTGCCCTTTGAATAATCCCATGTTCCCTCTCCTTATCTATGTATTGCTTATCTCATTATAAATGTGCTTCTGAATTATAAGCCCATCTGAGCCTTAAGTGCTGCTAATTCATCATCAACTGCTGTGTTAGCTGGCTCTGCGTCATACTTAGCTGCAAGACTGTCAACATCTGCCTCAAGCTGTGTCTGGTTAAGCTCTGCCATTGCATTAGCCTCGTCAAGCATCTTATTAGCCTTAGCTTCCATCTTACCGAATGCATCCATGCTTGTTCCAACACTGTTAACACTTGAACCAACCTTGTTGATTCTCTCCTGAGCCTTAGCTGCTGCAACCTTAGCCTTAACTGCATCTCTTCTTGCTTCAAGAGACTGGATATCCTTGCAGAGCTTATCATGCATCTGACGCATCTTAGCTGCATTGTCTGCTGCAATATTATATGTCTGCTGTAATGTAGCCTGCTTAGAAACTAACTGCTGCTTCTTCTCAAGGAATGTTCTTGCATCTGCCTCGTTGCCAGCCTGAAGAGCCTTTTCTGCATATGACTGATACTTGGCAACATCTGCTGTGCATTCATCAAGCTCTCTTTTACATCTTGTCTCCTCAGCCATAACTGAAGCTGTCTCTGCCTTAACCTTTCCAAGGTCGCTCTCAAGATTTCTCATGTACTGGTCAATCATCTTCTCTGGATCTTCACACTTATCGAGAAGTGCATTGATGTTAGCGCTCATAATGTCCTTGAATCTTGTTAAAATACCCATAATAATCCTCCATTCCTGTGCCGCTTTCTGGCACATATCACCCTCTGGTGCATCCGAATTCTGTCTCCCAGAATTCTTAAAAACCTTTTTAATTATAATATATCAGGAGTAAAAAGTCACTAAGATTTGCTCCTTTGAGACATATTTTAGCGTTTTATTACAAATATTAAAATATCATATTATGCACATTACACTATGCTAAAGTTCATTATATTATTCCTACTTGAAATGTGGTTTTAAAAACTATATAATATAGCTTAAGCATTAATATAAATGTATTCTCTCATGAATACGCATTTTTAAAGAAATGAGGAACATATGAACAACGATATTGAAGAGCTTATGAGCGGTATTCTTAACTATATAAAACCCGGAGATGTGCCTAACATCAATCTGTACATGGATCAGGTTACAACATTTATGTATGAACATCTTCACGATACAAAGCGTACCACTGATGATAAAGTACTAACCAAAACAATGATTAACAACTATGCCAAAAACAATCTGCTGCCATCACCAGTAAAGAAAAAGTACTCTAAGGAACACATATATATCCTTACATTTATCTATTACTTTAAGAACATTCTCTCAATAAGTGATATACAGAAAATGCTCAATCCTCTCACTGAGAAATTCTTTGATGAAGGTTCCAAGCCGGATCTGGATTATATATATAAAGAGATTTTTTCAATGGAATCCTCTCTTGCAAGGCCATTATCTAAAGATATATTTGCAAAGTCTGAACAGGCAAGCAATGCATTTACCGATGTAAAGGATGATGATGACAGAGAATTCTTACAGTTCTTCAGTCTTGTATGCCTTTTAAGCTTTGATGTATACATGAAGAAGAACATGATTGAAAGTCTGATTGATGATTACTCTGCCAAGCATGCGCCAAAGCAGCCTGAGAAGCCTGATAAAACAGACAAAAAGAAATAATCTATAAATTAAGGGAACTGCCAGTACTGACAGTTCCCTTTTGCATTGTTTCATATATTACTTATTATCTTCTGACTCTTTCTCAAGCATGCCAAGTCTTTCAAATACTCTGTCATACCCGTCATTACCATAATTAAGCGAACGGTTTACCCTGCTGATTGTCGCAGTAGACGCACCTGTCTTCTCCGCAATATCAAGATATGTCCTGTGTTCTCTTAACATCTTGGCAACCTCAAATCTCTGTGACAGGGATAAAATCTCGTTAATTGTACATACATCCTCAAAGAAATCGTATGCTTCATCTAAATCCTTAAGACTTAATATTGCCTGAAAAAGCTGCTCAACAGCCTGTGTCTTTAACTTATTATTCATAATTGTCCACCCCGGTTTTCCAAAATAGCATTGGCTTATTACTTTCAAATTTTAACACAGTGAAGTTTTCAAGTAAAGACATTATTCACTTCTTAATGCCACAACAGGGTCTTTTTTAGCTGCAAGCTTTGCCGGGATAAGTCCGGCAATAAATGTAAGGAACATGCTTATTATTATAAGTATTACTCCTCCTGCAACCGGAAGCTGTGCAACATTGGAAATGTCTGTAAGGTGCTTAATCAACGCATTTGCAGGTATGCACAGCAATAAAGTTACAACAATGCCAAGTGCGCCTGAAACAAAACCTTCAATAAGTGTCTCTGCATTGAATATTCTTGAAACATCTTTCTTAGAAGCACCAATACTTCTTAATACACCAATTTCCTTAGTTCTTTCAAGTACTGAAATGTATGTGATAATACCTATCATTATTGAAGAAACTATAAGTGATATTGCAACAAATGCTATTAAAACATATGAAATTGCATTAATAATTGTACTTACTGATGACATCATTATTCCAACGTAATCTGTATAGTTGATAACATTTTCTTCCTTGCCATCGTCCTGCTGCAACTTATTGTAATCCTTGATAATATTCTGAACCTTCTCCTTAGAATCAAAATCAGTTGCATATATATCTATCTGTGAAGGTGTATCAAGATCTGTAATTCCAAGCTTCGACTTATTGCTGTCTAATGTTGCATCTGTTGTTCTAGCCTTTAGTGACGCTGAGAAAAGCTGTAGTATCTGGTCATCGCTCATTCCACTTGTCATTGCCTGCATCTGGGCGCTTTCCTCTGGTGAAAGTGTTGCCATATATGCATTTACATCGTCCATTGTAATCTCTGTATTCCTGTCATTGTCAAATGGAACTCCTGTAAATACATCAACGCTTGTATCAGCAAGCTGTGCCTTGGCAATCTCACTGTTTTTTACTTCTTCGATAATATATTCAGTAAGCTTTGCTGTATAACCGATTCCACTTGAAATTGAAGTGCTGACTGCGTCATCATTAGGTCTGATTATTCCACATACTTTAATGTCAGTTCCGTTATTTACAACATTTGTCATATACTTATCATCTTTGCTGTAATCGTCCCATGTACTGGTCACATCATTGTACTTATACATGTCCGTAGGCATAACAAGCTTAAACTCTGTATCAAGTATCTCGTCAAATGTATAGCTTATATCTTTTTTTGTTTCGTATGATTCACCAACCATCATTTTCTTAAAGAGTGTTCTTACTTCCTCAGGGTCTTTAAGTCCTAATGAGTAAAGTGTATAATCATCAACCTCGTTATTCTTATCGACAACAAGCACAACCTCGTTGTAATTCTCTGGCCAGTGTCCTGCAAGTACATCATACTGCTCATCAAGTACCTGCTGGTTTCCTAAAAGCTGGTTCCACACACTGCTGTTAGAAAACATTCCCATACCCATGCCTGATGACATTGCAGAAGATGTGCTTGTTGCACCCTCGCCATATATCGAATCAAACATTGTACTTGGGTTTAACTGCTCTACACCGTTAGAAGTATCCTTCATATAAATGTTAAGAGAAACATCATATGAATACTGGATATCACTTACATATGACTTAATGTCAGAGCCGCCGTTTTCAATGTATTTCTTAAACTCTGAAAGGTTATTGCTCTTAACTTCCTTTACCATGGTATTAATCATGTCACCCATGATATCGTTAGAATATATTTTAGACTTATCCTCATGCTCTTCTGAATCCGAATTGCCTGTCATGCTTGTAACCATGCTGCTTATATCAATCGACTCTGCCTGAAGCGTTATAGGATAGCTTGAAAGCGTATCTCTCTGAACCCTGTCAATATATAACTGAATACCATTTGAGATAGACAGAATCATTGCAATACCGATAATTCCTATGCTTCCTGCAAATGCAGTAAGAATCGTTCTTGTTTTCTTAGTCATCAGGTTATTAAAGGAAAGTGAAAGTGCTGTAAAGAATGACATAGATGTTTTCTGCTTCTTCCCTGACTTTTTAATCTTCTTTTCTGATGTCTTAACCTTAGCAACCTCTTTAGCCCTGATATCAGCTTCCATATCTTCTAACGTATATGGATCAGAGTCATCTGTTATCACACCATCCAATAATTTGACTATTCTTGTAGAATAATTTTTGGCAAGCTCCGGATTATGAGTTACCATAATTATAAGTCTGTCCTTTGATATCTCCTTTAAAAGCTCCATAATCTGGATACTTGTCTCTGTATCAAGTGCTCCTGTGGGCTCGTCGGCAAGCAGGATATCAGGATTATTTACAAGAGCTCTTGCAATAGCAACCCTCTGCATCTGTCCACCTGACATCTGATTAGGCTTCTTGTGAATCTGCTCTCCAAGTCCAACTTTCTCAAGTGCCTCTATCGCTCTTTTCTTTCTCTCTGCCTTAGATACACCTGAAAGCGTAAGTGCAAGCTCTACATTAGATAAAACAGTCTGGTGCGGAATCAGATTGTAACTCTGAAACACAAAACCAATAGAATTATTTCTGTAAAAATCCCAGTCTCTGTCCTTATAATTCTTAGTTGACACTCCATTTATCTTAAGGTCGCCGCTCGTATACTTATCAAGTCCGCCTATAATATTAAGCATAGTAGTCTTACCACATCCGGACTGTCCAAGAATCGACACGAACTCGCAGTCCCTGAACCTAAGATTAATGCCCTTAAGTGCACTCACGGTGGTAGAACCAGACACATAGTCTTTCTTTATATCATTTAATTCAAGCATCGGATACTCCTTTTATTTTATTGCGGGCTTCGGATTGGGAACTTGTCTGCATCTTAAATGTTGTGTATATCAGTTGCGGTGTCTGACTATAGCATACGCTTGAATAATCCGAGCTGTGTGTAACTTAATGTCGCTATATACATTAGGGCTGTGCGTCAAATCTCGTTCAAGCGAAGCGCGTTTGATTTGACACACCGTAATAAACTCTGTAGATAGCGGCATTTAGTTACACTAAGCGCAGGATTCCTGAAAGCGTATGCTATAGTCAGACGCCGCAACGTCATGTACGCAAGTCGAAGGATGCAGACCAATTCCCAATCCGCACTCCTCAATTAATATACACCATGGAAAGCTTGGCTTGCAATTTATTCCAGCACATTTTATACTAATATTGTTTTTTGTTTATAAAAATATAATGATTACTAGGAGTCTATGTGAAACATTTTATCAGATTAAGATTAAAGAATTTAACAGCCATTGGTCTTTCGCTTTGCATGGCAGCTACATTTGCTGTTCCATTTTTTGCTTATCCTGACCAGTTGATGGCTGATACACAGGATGACCTCGACGCTGTTAATAAACAGCTTGAAGAATTAAGGAATAAACAGAGCGAACTCAATGCATCTTACGGAGAACTTAACGAGAAGCTGTCTGCTTCCGGAGAGAAGCTTTCTTCTATTGAGGATGCAGTTAATGCGAAGCAGTCCGAGATTGATGATACCAATATCCAGGTTGCTGATATGCAGGCAGAGATTGACCAGCAGTACGCTGCGATGAAGCTTCGAATACAGTTTATGTATGAGAATAATAATGCTACTATTCTGTCAACGCTTCTGTCAGCTGAAAGCCTTTCTGACCTTTTATCCAAGTCAGAATATATCCAGCAGATTTCTAATTATGACCACCAGAAAATGCAGGAATTAAGTGACCTTCTGGCCTCTCTTAAAGAAACTCAGGCAAAGCTTGAACAAGAAATGGCTGAACTTGTCACTCTTAAAGATGATGCCGCCCGCGAAGCTGATAATTTTGCTGTACTTCTCTCACAGTGTCAGACAGAGCTTGACACTACAAGCGACAGCATTACTGATGCAGAAGCACTTGCGCTTGAATACGAAAAGCAGATTGAACAGGAAATGTTAGAGCGTCAGCGCCGTGAAATGGAAGCTCTTGAAGCTGCAAGAAAAGCACAGGAAGAGGCTGACAAAGCCAATAACTCTGGCAATTCCAGTAACACAGGCGGTAATTCATCTTCCGGTTCTGCTATGGTTGACCAGAACGCTCTTAACAACGTTCTTAAGAATCACACTGCTGAAGATGTTGCCATGCTCGCAGCAATTATTGAATGTGAAGCCGGCAACCAGTCATATGAGGGCAAATGTGCTGTAGGAAGTGTTGTTATCAACAGAGTTGCTGACCCACGCTTTGCCAACAGCATAAGCGGCGTAATATATGCACCTTACCAGTTTTCACCTGTTGCCAGCGGACGATTTGCAATAGTACTTGCAAGAGGTGCAAATGCAGCCTGCACCCAGGCAGCCGTTGATGTGCTTAACGGTTATATCAATATTAACGCACTATATTTTCATGTATATGACAGTTCTGTCGATGTGGGCGGAACCGTTATCGGAGATCATGTATTTTACTAACTCATTAAATATACCAAGGGGAGAATTATTAACTATGAAGAAAGCAACTAAAGCATCTGATAACAGATATTATCAGGCAAGATTTTCTGCAGCACAGAAAAATACTGAATTTGAAAGCCGTGAAGCAACTTCAGATGTCGTAGGTATAGACAGAACAAGACTTGCAAGAATTGAACTTGGCAATGTAACACCTTATGCAGACGAGGTTGTATCTATGTCAAAATGCTACAACGCTCCCGAACTCTGCTACAATTACTGCTCAAACGAATGTCCGATTGGAAGGCTTACAATGAAGGAAGTCGAGATTAATTCATTTGACAGATTATCATTAAAAATGCTTGGTTCTTTGAATGATATTGAAAACCTGCGTGCTTCTATTATCAATATCTCTGCTGATGGCCAGGTTGATATTGGAGAACAGGAGGAATTCAAGCAGATACTTGAATCCCTCGATCTTATTTCCAATAATGCGAAAGCCCTTGAATTGTGGGCTAAGAAAAACATTAAGAATATTTAACGGCTGTATCTTACATAATCTACCGTAACAAAACCTTTGTTTTCACTTTTGACAGAATTATCATGTGATACATATACACCGCTCTTTACACCAACCCATCTTCCGGCTTTGGCAATAACGGAAACAGGGTTGGTGTATTCTTTTCCGTCTGTGCTTATCTCTATTGTTACTGTCTCAACAGGTGCTTCCTTAACAGGAAGTCCACCCTCAACATAGTCTTTAGTTCCTGTCTTTTTAACTGTGTATCTGAAATATATTTCCTTAAGATTATCGTATGAAGCAAGCAATTCTTTAGTCTCTTTAGTATAAGCCTGGTCACAGTCAAACTGCTGCACACCCTTTACTGCATACACTTCCATCTTACCGCCTTTGACAGTCACATCTGCTGCCAGATAATCCATTCCCATATGAATGAATCCGGCATTATCACCATCAGCCATTCCGCTGATATTCATCTTAGTAATACAGCTAAATTCCGGTGCCGGCCACTTCTGCAGGAGAAGATTTCTGTAATCGCCAATTGGTCTGTTTGATGCTCTTCCAACCGCATTGAGCTTTATATAAGAACCGTCATCAGACACATTTCCGCTTTCATCAGTGCCAGACTGTGTCCAGTCACTATCAGGATTGGCGTTCCACTGCCACTGCAGTCCCAAAGTATCTTCTGTGAATTCATCTGTAGTATCTGGCTCACATATTTCATAAACGGCACCGACATCAGGTTTTTCGTACTCCATCACAGGCTCGCCGTAATCATTGCCATCTTTCTTAACTCCAATTACAGGCCAGTCATTTTCCCAGCTCATTGGCTGCAAATGTGTTATTCTGCCCGCTGCATACACATCCTGAAAATGTATGAACCAGTCCTGTCCTGTAACTGTATCAACCCATGCCCCCTGATGAGGTCCATTGACAGGCGAATCTCCCTGTCTCATAACCACTTTATACTCATATGGTCCAAACACATTTTTCGACCTTAACACTGTCTGCCAGCCTGTCTTAACACCTCCAGCCGGTGCAAATATATAATACCATCCGTTTCGCTTATACATCTTAGGACCTTCTATTGTAATCTGGTCATTTAAGTTACCGTCAAATATAATCTTTTCCTCACCAATAAGCCCCATTCCATCTGGCTGCATCTCTACCATATGAAGCACACTCTTGTATCCGATACGGCTCTTGGCAACTCCTGCAACAAGATATGCCTTTCCGTCCTCATCCCAGAATGGGCATGGGTCAATCCAGCCTGCGCCTGGTCTTATATTCACTGGCTTACTCCACTCACCATAAGGGTCTGTTGCGGTAGTCATATATATTCCTTCATCTGGCATTGGGAAGCACACATAATATGTACCCTCATGATATCTTATTGCAGGTGCCCACACTCCGCATCCATGAATTGGATTTCTATATCTGAATTCTGGAATTTCAGCCAAAATGTAGTTAATAACCTTCCAGTTTACAAGGTCCTTAGAATGAAGCAACGGCATAGCCGGAGCATTAGAAAAGCTTGATGATATCATAAAATAATCATCACCGACACGGATTGCGTCCGGATCTGAATAATCAGCGTAAAGTATTGGATTCTTGTATCGTCCATTTCCTAAATCTGCTGTCCACATATATGACCTCTTTCTGCCAGTTTACGGCTCAATAATTTATTTCTGCTTATGCAGATATTTCTCTGCTATCATATTACAACAGTTAAATAAGAATTTCCAGTACTTTTGTAAAGTTATTTTATAAAAGTTTTTTAATTGACATTTTATTATTAAGTATTCTGTGCTTAAACCGATATTATATATAACCGTGTTCATTGCTGAAGATGAAAGGCGGGTATACTTATGATAATTGCAGACAGTAACATGAGTATGTCTTCAAGAAGACACTACTCACAAAAGGTATCAAGCGACATGGTCGCAGCAGGCAGCTCTGGTAACTCCTTTAGTTTTGGAATGAGCCAGGCAAGAAGCAGCTTAAGCCAGAAAGAATCATATTTTAGTAATTCTTCTGATTCTCCGGACAGAAAGTATGACGACATGTTTCTGATGATGCCACTCTACAATCGTTCTGGCAGACTTAATGTCCCGGACGATTCTTCTAAAACGGATTTGGCTGGTGAGGAATCACCAGAAGGCACGGAGGCTTTAACACCTGCTTACAACAAAGCTAGCTTAGTTTCTATGCGGCAGAATGTAAGCTTCAGTTACACAGAAATAACAAGAAAGGTTTATATGTCCCTGTTGGATTTTATTCAGTCTCTGTCTTTCCGTGGAATGTTTCATGATACTGACAGTTTATCCTGCAATTCAGTCTCTGACACATCTTCATCTGACAAAGCCTCAAAAACCCTTTCTATTACTAACCAGATTTCTCCTACTGTGTGGACTGTAAGAACCAGATATTCTTCAACCTATGAAGAAAAGGAAAGCACTTCATTTTCAACAACCGGAACTGTTAAAACAGCAGACGGCAGGGAACTTAATTTTAATCTTGATATGACCATGTCGCGCAGATACATGGAAGAACACAGCATTGAATTTGTTTCCAGCTTTGACACTGTACTGACAGACCCGCTTGTTATTAATCTTAGATGCAATCCTGTTTCTATTTCTGATAAGTCCTTCAGTTTTGACATTGATTGTGATGGTAAAGACGAGACTATTGCACAGATGAATCCTGAAAGTGGCTTTCTTGCTCTTGATAAGAACAGCGACGGAATTATCAATGACGGCAGCGAGCTGTTCGGAACCAAGACCGGTAATGGCTTTTCCGAGCTTGCAGAATACGATTCTGACGGCAACGGCTGGATTGATGAGAATGATGAAGTCTATGACCAGTTAAAGGTCTGGGTTAAAGATGAGAATGGCAAGGACACGCTCTTATCACTTAAGGAAGCCAATGTCGGTGCAATCTGTCTTGGCAGCTCCAAAACAACATTTCATGTAACTGATGATGATAACAATCTTAAAGCTAAAGTACGAAGCAGCGGCATGTATCTTCATGAAGACGGCAGCGCCGGTTCTGTACAGCAGGTGGATTTTTAATTCTGTATTGGGGATATCTTCGATATCCCCAATATTTTTGTATCCCTTGCTGATGCCTGGGTGCTATTTTTCTCTGTTTGCTGACACAATTCCATTTTTGCTGTTTTGCCACAGGCTCTGTTTTTTCCGTGCAGGCTGCGTGTCCCCCGTTGGCTCTGTATTTTCCGTGATGGCTGCATGTCCCCCGTTGGCTCTGTATTGTATTTTCCGTGCAGGCTGCTTGCGACCTATATATTCATAATATTTGCTCTCTTATAGGCATAATTTGCGTTTTTTCAATCCAAAAGCTTCTTCTCAACCTATAAAATTCATTATTTCTATTCTTTAATAGGTAAAACTGCTCTCTACAATCTGAAAATCCACAAAATCACATAAATTTTCCCAAAAATCTTCCTATAAGAGACTTTATTATGCGACTACCTATAGGTATCACGTATTGTCTGCGTATGAAGCTTCCTTTATTTATTATCATATTTTGCCCAGACTTGTTTTTCTCAGTATGTTTACATATTTTTAATATATTAAGCTATTGATTGTTATATATTTGTATAGTATATTTATTAAACAATATTTCTTGCCTATAATTGCAAAAGGGGGATTTTTATGGGAGATATACAGAATTATAATATGGAACATGTTGACACATTAGCACCTGACACGATTAAAGAGTCTGTTATGTGCAGGCATTCACAATTATCTCTTTTACTAGCTGATATACAATGCTCCTGAAGGTTCTCTGCGAACTGCCAGAAAAGCTCATGGCTGCCAATATTATCATAAGGTTGAAGTAAATGATACCAAAGGAACATATATCAAAAAGCATAACTATAATTTTGCAATTGAACTTGCACAAAAAGATTATGATTTAAGAATTGAACAATGCCTGTTGAAAGAATTAAACTTTCTTGAAGTCATACTTAAGAAATATAATCCATCAGAAATCCAGCATATTTATGATTCACTTAACAGCTTCCGCAAAGAAATGGTTACTCCAGTTTTTGTATCCGATGAAGATTTTACTGCAAACTGGAAAGCCTCAGAATATACATCTTTAGGATTCACTCCTGACTGCGCTGAATATTATACCGATAATGGCGAACGCGTACGGTCTAAGTCTGAAATTATCATAGCTAACAAACTCTATCGCTATAATATCCCTTATCGTTACGAATATCCTCTGCAGCTACAATCTGGTATCATAACACACCCGGATTTTACCTGTCTTAATGTTAAAACAAGGCAGGAATATATATGGGAACATTTTGGCATTATGGATAATGCAGAATATGCCTGTAATGCCATCAAAAAAATCAGCGATTATGCTAATTCAGGATATGTCCTTGGCAGGAACTTCATAGCAACATTTGAAACCGCTAATACTCCAATCAATGCTAACTGCATAGATTCTTTGATAAAAAGTCATCTCTGTTGATACATGTATGCCCCGCCTTACTTTTATTCTGTAAGGTGGGGCATACCTTCTATAGTTTATCAGATTATATGATTCTTATATGATACCTTTTTATAGTTGCTTTTTTGATTTCTTATAGGTCCTTCCTTACCAGATTTTCCAAAAATGTTTCTTATTTTCACAAAACATTCCTTAATAAAGACAAATTTTCCTATCAAATAGCTTTAATTCACTATTTGATAGGAAAATACCCTGAATTTTATTAAGATTGTGCTGAATATGACTTATTATTCATGTAAAAAATGTTTTCTTATAGGAAAACCAAATCTCACCAAGACATATCTCTTTCCATCTGCACAGAAAACCCAGTTATTATATAGGAATCCCCCAAAAACAATCCCGCCATGCATAGTCCTTCCTTACAGCTTTCTAGAAATTCAAATCAATATCTATTCCCTTAATATCCTCATTAAGCAGCTTATTATCTTTCATTATTCTGACTATCTGCTTCTGGGCTTCAGTTACATGGTCGATATCATTGCCTTTGACACTAGCATTCATCTCTAACTTATCAGCCTCTGCCTGTCCCTCAATAATCTCTTCCTGTTCTTTTCTTTCCTTGCGCTTTTCATCAATCTTTTCCTGCTGTTCTTCCTGTTTCTTCTCTGCTTCGTCAGCCTTTTCCTTATTCTCTTCTACCTTGTCATCAATGTTGTCTTTACCTTCATTTACAAGCAGATTCTTAACCTCTCCCTCAACAGCACCTATTATCTGGTCCGCTGAATCCTGTGCCTTTAGCATTTCCTGAGATTTATCCCTATCGATTTCGGCAAGTGCAATTGAAGCTGTCGTGCATGCAATCTTAAGCTCCTTCTGACCAATTTCATCCTTAAAATGTATCTGTGATGAATTCAGCTTAAGCACTTTCTCCTGATACTCTGTAAGCGGAGTATTCTGTAGTTCCTTTAAGCGGTCAAGTTCTTCTTTTGAAAATGTGTCCTCAGCCGAACCATATCTGTTATTCTGGTATTTTTCAAGCAACTCAAGGTCTTTTTGTTCCTGTGAATTCATATCAACGCCATAATCTGCGCGGTAAGCCTCTTTTTCATTCTCCAAATCACTAACCTTATTCTTAAGTTCTGTGATTTCATCAAGCTTATTAAGCTTATCGAGCTTCATATCCTCAATATTCTTATCTCTCATATTAGAAGATTTCCATGCATCAGATATAAGCTTCATAGCCTGCTTTCTGGCTCTGAGCCTTTTAGCATCAATCTGGTTATCATTATATGGCTTCAGATTAAGCTCTGATGCATTGATTGTCTTTCTGTTCCTGGTTTGCTTTGAATTATCAGTATTCTTATCTGTATTATCTATTCCCTGTGCAGCTGTCTGATTATTCATTGTACTTCTTATCGTAAGTGACATATGCCCTCCTTGTCATAATCCTATCCCAAACTCCTTTTTGGGAATCACATTAGTTTAAATATATATCGGTATATCTGACATTCATTATTATAGTCAGTTCTTGTTCATAACGAATAAATATGATATAGTGATACTATCAATTATTTATGAGGAGAGCGATTACAATGAACTTTGCAAGAAAGACGGATAAGGTATTCACAATTATTTACACTATTATCAGTATTCTGTCAATTATTATATTAATCATGACTCATATTTATCCTGATAAATTCTTTAATAATTTGTATGAATCATTTTCTGCAATTAATAACAAGACATTTAGTATTAACAATTTATTCAATTTAATTGGACATATTTATATGGGAAGCTCATCCATAGTTCTATTATATATTCTTGCTGTTCTTGCTGTCATAATTGGATTACCCGTTACTGTGATTACTATTTTTGCTTATATAGGAATCATATTATATAAAGCAACCAACAACCCAAAGCATATACGCCGCAATCTGATTGTCAAGATTATATATACAGGAATATGGACTGTTATTGCACTCATAATGACAATCAAGGACATTGGCTTTGTTGTTATATTTGCAATACCTGCCATAATACTTTCAATTCTTATTGCAGCTGTTTATGGCATGAGAGAGCATGAATATTTCCCAGAATATTAATTCACATACAGCACTTATTAAGAAAAGGCAGGACATGAAAAAACCGACCTCCCAATCGTTAGATTTTTAGTCTAACTTTTGAGGGTCGGTTCCATGTCCTGCCATATTATATTTAATCTTACAGATGAAGCACTCTCTCCTTAATCTCCTGAGTTCTTCCCTGATTCCAGAACTGTGTTCCGATATATCCGCAAGTTCTCCTTGCGACATTCATCTTATCCTGATTACGGTTTCCGCAGTTAGGGCACTCCCATATAAGCTTTCCGTCATCATCAGTTATAATCTGAATCTGTCCTGTGTAACCACATTCCTGACAGTAATCACTCTTAGTATTAAGCTCTGCATACATAATATTATCATAAATGTATTGCATAACCTTAAGTACTGCCGGGATGTTATTCTGCATATCAGGAACTTCAACATAACTGATAGCTCCTCCTGGAGATAACTTCTGGAACTGTGATTCGAATTTTAACTTTTCAAATGCATTTATCTGCTCAGTTACATGAACATGATAGCTGTTAGTTATATAGTTCTTATCTGTTACGCCAGCAATCTTACCAAATCTCTTCTGTAAACATTTTGAAAACTTATAAGTTGTTGACTCAAGCGGTGTTCCATAAAGTGAAAAATCAATATTAGTCTCTGCTGCCCATCTTTTACATGTATCATTAAGATACTGCATTACTTTGAGGGCAAACTCTGTTCCCTCCGGATTAGTATGAGTTACACCCTTCATGTAATAAGTACATTCGCAAAGACCTGCATAACCGAGCGAAATTGTTGAATATCCGCCATAAAGAAGCTTGTCAATTGTCTCGCCCTTCTTAAGTCTTGCAAGTGCTCCATTCTGCCAGAGAATTGGCGCAACATCTGAAGGAGTTCCCTTAAGTCTGTAATGTCTGCACATAAGAGCTCTCTTACACAGGTCAAGTCTCTCATTAAGAATACTCCAGAACTTATCCATATCCTTGCCTGATGAACATGCAACATCAACAAGATTAAGAGTTACAACACCCTGATTGAATCTTCCATAATACTTTGGTTTTCCTGTTTCTGGATCAATATATGGTGTAAGGAAGCTTCTGCATCCCATACATGGGAAACACTGACCATTGCCGTTCGCATCAACCTTTAATTCCTTCATTTTCTTTTCAGATATATAATCCGGAACCATTCTCTTAGCTGTACACTGTGCAGCTATTTCTGTAAGATACCAGTACTTGGAATCCTCGTGGATATTATCTTCCTCAAGAACATATATAAGCTTAGGAAATGCTGGTGTAATATATACACCCTGTTCATTCTTAACACCCTGCATTCTCTGTCTTAATACTTCCTCAGTAACAAGTGCAAGGTCATCTCTTGTCTGACCTTCCGGAACCTCATCAAGATACATGAAAACAGTAACAAAAGGTGCCTGTCCATTAGTTGTCATAAGAGTGATAACCTGATACTGAATCATCTGTACACCACGCTTAATTTCATCCTTTACTCGAAGTTCTGCAACCTCTCTAATCTTTTCTTCGGAAGCATCTATTCCGGTTTTCTCGAACTCATCTCTTACCTGTCCAATAAACTTCTCACGGCTTACCTGGACAAATGGTGCAAGATGTGCTAAAGATATACTCTGTCCGCCGTACTGTGAACTTGCAATCTGTGCTATCGCCTGAGTTGCAATATTACATGCAGTAGAAAAGCTGTGTGGCTTCTCAATCATAGTCTCGCTTATTACAGTTCCATTCTGTAACATATCCTCAAGATTGACAAGACAGCAGTTGTGCATATGTTGTGCAAAATAATCTGCATCATGGAAATGTATAAGTCCCTGCTCATGCGCATCCACAATATCTGGAGGGAGAAGGAATCTCTTTGTAATATCCTTGCTTACCTCGCCAGCCATATAATCTCTCTGAACACTGTTTACAGTAGGATTCTTGTTAGAATTCTCCTGCTTTACTTCCTCATTATTGCACTCCAGAAGGCTTAATATCTGCTTATCTGTAGAATTAGATTTACGCACAAGTGCTCTCTTATAACGATAAGTAATATACTTTCTTGCAACTGAAAATGCTCTGAAATTCATAATCTGATTCTCTACAAGATCCTGAATCTCTTCAACGCTTAAAGACCTGTTCATCTCTTTACAAATGCTCTCAACATTATTAGAGATTGTCTCAATCTGTTCCTCTGATAATCTCTCACTATGGACAACTTCCATATTAGCTTTTGATACAGCATCCATAATTTTACTGATATCAAATGTTACCTCTGAACCACTTCTTTTAATAATTTTCATACTTCAAACCCTCACAAAAAGACCATCATATCTCTATATATACTGCTTTCAGCAATACAGACGATACACCTTTACATTAAAAAAATCTGCTGGAAACGCAGTGTTTATGCTGTTTCCCAAGCAGATTTGATTATACAACATATAGTTTGATAAGTCAATTGAAAACACAATATCTTGTAATAAAAAACTATATATATTAATTCTCATCACATTCAGTTTCAGCCAGAATATTGATAAGAGAAGCCGTTACAACAGCCATCTCAATCTCATATTCAGCCCACTGTGCAGACTCCTTACAACGGTCAATAGTAAACAATCCTTTCACATTATCTGGTGATCCTATTATGCATTGTACAGTAGAAAACACTCTCTTTTCTCTCATGGCTGTTCCAAATTCAGGTGCAAGGTCTGTCTGCCTTCCGACGAATCCCACAGCAGCATGATTCTTTCCATCCAGAAGCTTCTTAAAACCTTCTGTCTTAACATAATCAGCATTCATTGAACCGCCAAGCTCAACACCCATATAGTATGCACGGTTCAGATTAGCTCCCCAGTAAAGATTAATGCTGTCCAGTTTAAATGTATCATACATATGATGTATAAGCTCTTTAATAGCTGCTTTGCCATCTTCTGAAAAATTCTCCATAATGCCTGTAAGAAATCTGAGTTCCTTCATTTCCCTGCCATCATTGACATTCTTATCCTTTGTATTAAGAGAATTCTCATATGAATCCTTATGGAGATCATCCCTAAAGAATACATATCTGTCTCTTCCCTTTTCTTTCGCTACATACAGACAATAATCTGCTTTCTTGAAAAGCTCCTCATACTCATGTCCGTTGTTAGGACTGTATGCTGCTCCAATCGAACATGTTATCATTAAATCTTCAAAATCATCAACAAATTCCCACTTAATCTGGGTTCTTATCGCACGAAGCATCCCCCTTAACTCATGCTCATCATTAATACCATTGAATATAATAACAAATTCATCTCCTCCGATACGTCCTACAACTCCATCTTCGCCTACAACTTCCTTAAGCTTTCTTCCAACCCTTGCAAGCACCTTATCACCATACATGTGACCATATACATCATTGACCTTCTTAAAATGGTCAACATCAAGAACGGCTATCGTAACTCTGTTATTCTGCTCTTCCTTGAGACATTTTACAGCATATGCGGTAATAGTTTTCTTGTTATACACATGTGTAAGAGAATCAAACTGCAATTCTTCTATCATATCAGTAACCTGATTATAATTGCCATGGCTGTCTGCCTCAGGGACAACACGACCTATCACAATCCTGCTTCCATCGCTTTTATTCATTACAGTTCCTTTAAATCTTAAAGTCTCCTTCACCCTTTTATATGTACGCATGCTTGTTCTGAATTTTATAGAAAATGTCTGCGTATAAGAGCGTACTTCTGATATAAAATTAGCAAAGATTTCCTTGTCATTCTCGTCAATATATCCCTCCGAAAGCATCCGCTTCTTCCATTCATCAATATCAGACTTATATATGACATCTCTTGAGTCAACATCATACCTGTACATACTGAATATGCCATTATCTCTGTTATATGTAAATGTATATTCTCTATCCAGCCCAAGCAGCATCTTATGTTTAGAAACATCATCTCTTAAGCTCTTATTAGCCTCCTCTATAGACTCAACATCAACAAGTTCAATATCTCTCATATGCCCATTGCCCACAGCTCTTCGTTCATACACAAATAAATGATTATATCTTTCTATGCCCTGTGCGTTAATAAATTTAAACATTCCGCTCTTAGCTGTTCCATCATACTTCTCTATAAAATCCATCAGTCTTTCTTTATCCTGAGGTGCAACTACTTCTATAAGAGTCTCCTTAATTTCTCCAAAATATTCTTCAAATGCTTTATTCGCAACACTTATAACACAATATTTATCAACAGATGCTATTCTTCTACTCATCTTATGAACAATCTCAAATTTCTCACTGTCAGCAGTATAATTATCGCTCATATTAATGTACCTCTTATATTTTTTATTATTAGTTATACGTACTTAATCTTTATACATGTTATAAAAATTATATTATATACATGTCGATTTTACAAGTATAATAGTGCGTTTAATTCAAATTTTTTGGTACTTTAGTACCAATACTAAATATAGTATTTCCTTTTATTAAAAAGCATGCTATAATACAACATATTGTTGGTTTTTACTTAGTAACACTATTATTAAATGTGAGGAGGTCTTTTAATGGAACGCGTAAAGTACAACAGAGTTGAGGTAAGTCACGGCAATACAGCCAAGAAATTTCCTGTGTACGAAATCTATCTTGATGGGGTTATAATTACTAAGGTATCATCTGAGAATGAGGCTTTAGAAATGGTATCACGCTGGCAGAAAAATTACAGATAATATATACTCATAAGTAAGTAAAAGCAGTGCCTGCAATCAATGCAGACACTGCTTTTATAGCATTTTCTTCTTCCTTAATACCCATAAAACTATTATACATATCAGAAGTATTATTCCACTTATTATCTCAAATCCAAAAGGTGTCTTTGCAAACGGCATCCATTCTCCACCTACATTCATTCCATATATACCTGATATTATTGTCGGAATAGCCATAACAATTGTAATTGATGTAAGGTATTTCATTACATTATTCAGCTTACTGTCAATTACTGATGACATCAGTTCCCTTGTACCATCAATGACATCCCTGTATATCGTGGTCATCTCTATAGCCTGCTGGTACTCGACCATGACATCCTCAAGAAGCTCCATATCTTCAGGATACTGCTCAAGTCTTTTATATCTTCTGAGTCTTTCTAACACAATACTGTTAGCTCGAAGAGATGTTGCAAAATAAACAAGCGTAGATTCTAACTCATGAAGCTCAATAAGATCAGTATCTGACGTATCTCCATCAACCCGCTCTTCTATCTCAATTCTTTTCTTATCAATAAGACGAAGATTAGCCTGATACACAAAAGCTGAACGGAAAAGCATCTGATATATAAAACGCATCTTTTTCTTTGTACTGAACTCTTTCACCTTATTTCTTACAAAATAATTAATAATCGGTGTATCTACCTTACACACTGTAATTATTGCTTCACTTTTAAGGATAATACCCAGAGGAATTGTTGTATACATTTTTTTCTCATGTCTTACCTCAGGTGTAGGAATATCCACAAGTATAACAGTATATCCGTCTTCAAGGCTTATACGCGAACTTTCTTCTTCATCAAGTGCCGATGAGATATCCTCAGGTTCTATTTCAAAGCGTTCTGCTATCTGCTCAAGCTCCTTGCTTGTCGGATCTACCATATTAATCCAGCATCCATCCTGAATATCTGTCAATGTATTTAATACCTGCTGGTCTGTTCTATATATCTCTACCATAAGTCCGGCCTTTCATAATTATTATTTCATCATAGTCGTCCCTGATGCGTCTCATAATAAAATCTCTTAAAGGTTCATCAAAACACCTGTATATATTGTTTACAGCCTCACAATCAAGTGGATTACGCGTAAGAAAATATTGCACATTAAATCCATACATATCATATACTATCTGTAAAGTCTTTACATCTGGTCTTGACAAACCATTCTCTAATGTACAATAGCTTCTCTCTGATATTCCAAGCACATTTGCCATGTCCTTTTTATTCATATCATGTATCCGTCTTATCTCTGTAAGTGTATATCCTGTACGCACATTATCTGGAACATCCAGTTCCATTCCATTAACAATCTCAAGTATCATTCTATGGTAATATGCCACTACCCTTTCTTTCTTATACCCGAATTGAAGCATGCTGTCAAACAAACATAGCAGATTTCTTATAAAAACTTTTTTCCTGAAATCAGGGCATAGTGTGTGCAACTCTGAAAATGGATTATTATTATCTATTCCATGCAGGATATAATCGCTGTTCCAGCCTTCAAGTTTTGCCACCTTCTCTATAATCCTGTATGTAACCGGTTGTGTCCCTGTCTCCAAACGGGCAAGATAGTCAGTACTGACATTCAGCATTTCTGACATTTCCCCTCTGGATAAGCCTTTCATAATGCGGCATTCTTTTAACCTGTCCCCCGTATTACGCATTAAAGCCTCACTTCTTGTCAGTTTTACAGCTTCTTAATCCACATGAGCCGCAATTACCATCACAGCACTTCCCAAGACCGCTTTTTTCGTGCTTATATGAAACTGCAATATATATGGCAACAACCACAACTAACAATATTCCTGCTGATATAACCTGTCCCATTCTTTATCTCCTTATTAATTGCTCTTATAAGCTTTTCCAATCTCACCTGTAAGTGAAGCAAATATCTTAAGTATCATTGCACGTTCTGATTTGTCAAGTTCCCTGAAAGACTTAAGAACGGCATTAATATTCTTAAACCTGGCTGTACTTATCTCTGAAAGGTTCTTTGCACCACTTGCAGTTACCAGTGAGAATAATGTATCTACGAATTCTGCCCTCTGTTCTCTTGTAAGCCCGTCTATCCATGCGCTCAGTGCTGCATTTAACCTTTTACTCTTAGGGCTTAACTCCTGCTCAGTCTCAAAATCTGGTCCTATAACCTGCCATGACATAGAATCATGCTGCATAAGACCTGACTGGCTGCTCTTTACAACCTCATAATCCCCATCATGATTAAGAAGCATTCCAACAACTGAGCCATAAGGAACAATACTCTTAATCTTAGGCAGAATTGCCAGATAATCCGGATGCTTTACAAAATCACTGTCAAATCCCGGACCATCATTATTATAAACAGTAATAATTCTTTTCTTCACTGATGGTCTTGCAAATACTGATGCATATACTGCCAGATTACCACCTTTGGAATGTCCGCCAAGAATCAGCTTTCCTTCTGAACGCTGCACGGTTGTGTCAATATATCTTACCGCATCCTTCTGCGATGGAACAGGGGATAAGAAACTCATGTTAAAATCCTCTTTCCAGCCCACAAGTGTATCATCAGTTCCCCTGAAAGCAATATACGTAAGTCTGTTATCGATTCTTACATGAAATGCTGCAAACTGTTCTTCTTTGCCGCCATCGACATAATCAACATAATTAGTAAGTATAAGTGAACCAAATCTTTTTGTTGCTGCTGCCTCCCTTAAAAGATACGGAGCTTTTCCTATGAAAGATTTGCATTTCTTAATCTCCTTCTCATCATGGGTATCAAAAAATGTGTCTGCCGCTTCCGCAATTGTAATAGTCTCGATACTTCCCGGTGCCGGTACAATATCAGTAAAATCAACATATGCAATCTGCGCAAGTATTAAATTGTCCACGTCATTAAATGGTGCCTGGCTAAAATCAAGGTCACCTCTCCATTTCAAATAATCAGATACATTACTCATACTTAACCCCTTCTTATTCTACGCATTTTCCTTTCAGAAACCTTCTTGGTTACAAGATCCTTCCATATTGAAGGTGTGAACAGAATTATCAGTGGAAATAACTCCAGTCGTCCGGCAAGCATATCAAACATCAGTACATATTTGCTGAAATCAGAATAACTTCCAAAATTCTGTGTCGGTCCGACAGCCGAAAGCCCCGGACCTATATTATTAATAGTCGCTGCTACTGCAGTGAAATTCGTCACAATATCCTTTCCTTCAATAGATATTAGCAGTAAAGACGCTGTGAATATCATGATAAATGTTATGAAATATATACTCACCGACCTGCATGTTTCACTATCAACAGGCTTTCCTTCTGTCTTAATCACCTTAACACTCTTAGGATGAATATATGACTGAATCTCTCTGAATATTGTCTTTATCCCTATTATAAACCTGGAAACCTTAATTCCGCCACCTGTACTTCCGGCACATGCTCCCACAAACATCAGTACAACAAGCACCGACTTTGACAGTGACGGCCACATATCAAAATCCACTGATGAAAATCCGGTTGTCGTTATAATAGATGCAACCTGAAACATTGACTGTCTCAGTGTAAGTTCAACAGCACCTACACTTCTGTATATATTAACAAATATAATTGCTGTTGCTGCAAGGATAATTCCGAAATAACATCTTACCTCTTCTACTTTAACAGCCTTCTTAAACTGTCTTAGAACAATAAGATAATACGCGTTGAAATTAACGCCAAACAATATCATAAATATGGTTACAACCCACTGGATATAAGGTGAAAAGCTTGTAAAGCTGTCATTTCTGATACCAAATCCACCTGTTCCTGCTGTTCCCATGGCTGTATTAAGTGCATCAAGGAATGTCATTCCTCCAAAAAGAAGAAGAATTGTCTGAAGTACAGTCATCCCAAAATATATAATATACAGTATTCTTGCTGTATATCTGATCTTAGGAACAAGTTTACCCACTGATGGTCCCGGACTCTCTGCTTTCATAAGATTGATATTAGAGCCACCTGTAAGAGGTATTACTGCAAGCAGAAATACCAGAACTCCCATACCACCAATCCAGTGAGTAAAGCATCTCCAGAACATAATGCTCTGTGACAGTCCTTCAACTTCACTTAATATACTTGCTCCTGTTGTTGTAAATCCTGATATTGTCTCAAAAAGTGCATCTGTAAATGAAGGAATTTCCCTGCTTATAAAAAAAGGCAGGCAGCCAAATATACTCATAAGAATCCAGCTGAGTGCAGTTGTAACACACCCCTCCTTCAGATAAAAAACTGTATTGGCAGGTTTTTTAATTGTCATAAGAATCCCACATACAGCACATAATGCCATTGTTATCAAGAATGCAGATATTGCCTTCTCCCTGTATATAACGCCAACAATCACAGGAATGACCATAAGAGCCGCTTCTATCTTTAAAACATGTCCAAGAATATATCTTACTATAGAACTGTTCATATCAATGTTCCCAGCCTTTCCTATCTAAGAATATCAGTTATAGCATCAAACCCTGTATGAGTTGTTACAATAACCACAGTATCTCCAACCATAAGGCTGTCAGTACCACTTGGAATAATAATCTTACCATTACGGTTAATAAGTGCTATAAGCAGATTATCCTTCAGCTTAAGTTCCATAAACTGCTTGCCCGTAACTCCTGATTCCTTATCAACGTTAAACTCTATAGCTTCCGCCTTCTGGTCAAACAAATGATACAAGGTCTGTATGTTATTGCTTCCCATAGACTCCTTCTTAGCTCTTACATAAGCAATGATAGCTTCTGATGTTATATATCTTGGATAAATCACACTGCCAAGATCAAGGCTGTTAATAACACTGCTGAATCCCATTCTTGTTATTTTCGTAATACATTTGGCTTCAGATACTTTTCTTGCATATAGAGTAAGCATTACATTCTCTTCATCAATCCCTGTAAGAGGGACAAAGCTCTCCACATACTCAATCCCCTCTTCTCTTAAAAGGCTCTCGTCAGTACCATCACCATTGATAATAACAGCTCCCGAAAGCTCTTCGCTTAACTTTAACGCGCGTTCCTTGTCATTC
>OMDJ01000381.1_pt1 | contig 31898 bp, 28 predicted proteins | sample 1645211 | NCBI WGS metagenome assembly OMDJ01 (sample SAMEA103958142, study PRJEB25191) | human gut metagenome | biome: human-associated habitat [ENVO:00009003]; feature: intestine environment [ENVO:2100002]; material: feces | place: Germany | collected 2013/2015 | reverse complement strand
TGCGAATACAGCAGCGATAACGGCAGGCTGATCGTCGTTGCCAAAAAGATTGGAGGGATCAAAAAATGAGCAAACGTAAAAACACCATCATCATTATCTGTTTTATCCTTGTGATCCTGCTCGGTGCGGGTGCAGCTGCTTACCCGTTAATTGCATCGATTAACAATGAGCACACGCAGTCGCTTGTACAGACAGAATATGCGGAAAAGCTTCAGCAGCTCGACACCTCGGAAATCGATGCAGCGTTGGCGGCAGCACGGGAGTATAACAAAACAATCTCTACCGTGCAAATTGAAGATGTCGATAAAATCAAAGCCGACCTGCCGCCATACGAAGATCTCCTGAACCTTGCCAATAACGGCATTATGGGCTACATAGAAATACCGACCATTAACATAGACTTGCCTATATACCACGGCACGACCGGTACGGCGATGGAAAAGGGCGCGGGCCACATGGAAGGCACGTCGCTGCCGGTAGGCGGTATCGGCACACACGCCGTGATCTCCGCACACTCCGGCATGGCGAGCGCAAAGCTTTTTACCGACCTCGATAAGCTTGAGCTTGGAGATATGTTCTTCATCACGGTGTGCAACCAGAAATTAGCTTACGAAGTGGATAACATCGCAGTGGTGGAGCCCACAGACATTGATTTGATCCGTATTGATACGCAGCAAGATTACGTCACATTACTCACCTGCACACCGTATGGCGTCAACACGCATCGGCTGCTTGTGCGCGGCCACAGAGTGGAAATGGCCGAAGAAGCGATAGCAGAAGTCGAAGAAAAGGCAGTGCCGGAGGGCAGCACGTGGATAGAAAAATATGCGGAAGGGCTTGCAATCGGCCTCATAACTTCCTTTGCGGCGATGCTGTTGCTGCTGTTGATCTTGCTAATCCGCCGCAGACAAAAAAAGAAAACCGGAAACATTGCCGGTTCTGAAAGGAAGTGATAGAATGCCAAGCGCTTATATAGAGCTGATTGATAGCCTGATTTTACAGCGGCAAGCACTTAAAATATCGCAGCGCGAATTAGCTTCTGCCGCCGGAGTTTCGTGGACGGAGGTTGCACTCATGGAGCAGAAAAAGCACATGGTACAGCTCCGGGCACTGCTGCGGATAGCAGCCGCGCTAAACTGCAAACTGGTGGCCGTGAGTGTCGAATAAAAACATTGCCATATAAGGTGATTTCTGGTAGAATAAAAACGAACTGCAATATGCGGTTCGGGTGCTGCCATAAAACGGTGGACGGTTTGGCCCTCAGATGCGGATTTTCCGCACCGTGTGAGGGACGTTTCTTGAATATGAAAAATCCCTCAATCCGACACGGAGAGAGGGATGATACCATGAGTGATTTTGAAATCTTATCTTTAGTCATCATGACCGCAGGATTGATCGTTCAAATCCTCATCTACATAAAAAAGAAATGAGCCGCCCATACTTCCCAAAGTCGTCGGCTCATTTCTTTGAGTAATACTGAGGGCTAACCGTTCATCGGCAGCACTCTTTCTATCTACAAGTATAAACGACCTGTGAGGGAATGTCAAGAATGAACTGTTTCAAAAGTTATACCTTTTGATTCAATGTATATTCATGTGTCAAAAGATATACTTTTGTAGTTTTGAAATGTAGCAAAACTATTTGGTATCTTTTGGCACGTTTTTGGTTAGGGAGGTATTCAATGATTATTTTCTATGCCCGGTGTTCTACCGCAGAGCAAAACGAGGCGCGACAGCTGGGAGATGCACATGCTTGCCATGCAGAGAAAATCTACATAGATAAAGCATCCGGCAAAAACAGAGATCGTCCGCAGCTTGAAGCTATGATAAGCTTCGCCCGGGAAGGTGATAAAGTCGTCTGTTCGGATATATCCAGAATTGCACGCAACACGCGCGATCTACTTACCATTATAGACGAGCTGCAAAAGAAAGGTGTTGCTTTCCAAAGTCTGAAGGAGTCAATCGACACCTCTACCCCGCAAGGTCAATTTATGCTGACCGTATTCGGAGCATTAGCGCAGCTTGAGCGCGATTGCATCCGGCAGCGTACTGAAGAAGGGCGCCGCATTGCGATGCAGGAAGGTCGGATCACCGGGCGGCCGAAAGTGCAAGTCGACAAGAAACAGTTTCTGCAAGTCTGTGTAAAATGGCGTGCTCACGAAATTACAGCCGTAGAGGCACAGAAACTTACAGGACTTACAAGCAGCACGTTTTATCGGCATGTAAAAGAAATGAAAATTTAATTATCACTTGTTATCGAAATGATTTTATGATAGTATTAAAATAACGATAAAGATATATTCAATTTCAGACAAAAGTTGCACTTTATGCAGCTGAAATAAAATCAAAGCGAGAGGAAGTAAAATCATGAAGATGAAAAAAGCGTTTGCGTGTCTTCTGGCCGTTCTGTTGATCTGCGGTATTATGCCGACAGGTGTATTTGCGGATGAGACTTCTGACGGAGAAACCACAGACGAACCGCGTTACAAAGTGGCTATTCAGTTGACTGACTCAGAAACGGATTTCACGGACAGTAATCCGTATTACAGCCTTGAGGGCTCTGTGTACGACATTTACAAGGATGTAGACGATCCGGACAATTATCCGTATTGGGAATACGAGCCGTGCGCAACAACGCAAGCTACAGATGCAAACGGTTACTGCGAGGTTCCTGGTGGATTGCCGGGCGGAAATTATGTTGCGATTATGCGCACAAGAGCAACGGGGTATCGCTACGATCGGAATCATTACGTTTTTGGAATCACGGATAAGGATGTTCTCTTAACCGCTACAGTAAAGCCCAGTTCGATTACCATGAACATCTACAAAAACGACAGAGATTACGGCGCAGCAGCCGGTGATGCAACGCTTGGCGGCGCAGTTTATCGCGTATACTATCCGCAGGGTACAGGTGAAACCTATAGCGACATTACGACCGACGAAACCGGTTTTGCTATGGTGGAAAATATGCCTTTCGGACAAATCCGTGTGCAGGAAATCACAGCGCCGACCGGCTACAAGCTGGACCCGATTGTACACACGTATAATATCACATCCGGCGGTAATGAAGAACCTTTTGTTCTTGACAATTTCAGTCTCAGAGATGAAGTTATCAAAGGTAAGATTGCTATAAAAACGCAGTCTGACATTGCGGTGCTGTCGCTCGATACGCTTGACGCACAGGATCGCAAATTCGAGGTTTACCTTGCATCCGCCGGAAACTACAACGATGCAAAAGAAACCGAGCGTGACATCGTAACCGTCGATGAGAATGGCACGGCACTTACGAAGCTTCTCCCTTACGGCACATATACCGTGCGTGAGATCGGCGAAGACGGCGAAGTGCTGTCCGATAGCTTCAATGCTTCCATCATCGAAGATAAAACCTATGTATACACGTCCGACGGAGAGCTGGAAGAAAAGCCCGAGAGCACAGCAACACCGGCACCCACGGCAGCACCTACGGCAGCACCCACGGCAGCACCTACGGCAGCACCTACGTCAGCACCTACGGCAACACCCACGGCAGCACCCACGGCGGCACCTACGGCAGCACCCACGGCAACACCTACGGCAACACCTACGGCAGCACCCACAGCGGTTCCTACAGCAACGCCTACGGCAGCGCCCACTGCAACGCCTACGCCGACATCTTCCATGCCGAAAACCGGCAGTGACAACACGGTCGTTTATGCTGCAATCATGATCCTGATGATCTCCGCAGCGGCTATGAGTGTTATTATTTATCGTAAGCACCGCAATGTAAAATAAAATATCTCCCATACGCAGCGTAAGCAAGTGCCGATAATTCAGCACCTGCTTTTTGCATACTTGATTTGAAGAAAGTCTCGCGCTATAATTTAACTGAGGAGCTGATTTACATGAAAAAGAAAATCACAGCTATTTTAATGACAGCAGCATTGATGCTTACCATGGCGGCGTGTGCGGGCAACAGTACAGCGGATACCGGCGTTGAAAGCTCTGCATCCAGTGCAGTGAGCAGCAAGCCGGTTTCGAACACAAGCTCCACGGCCGCAAGCAGCGCCAAGCCGAGTGCATCGGCGAAGCCTACGGCTACTCCCTCTGCCGGTGCTGCGGCAACGGTCAAGCCTACCGCAACGCCGAAGCCGGAGAGTAAAACCGAAAGCAGCACGGCAGGTAAAGCGAGCGTGACGGCTACACCGAAACCGGCAGCAACCGCAAAACCGAGCAGCTCCCATACTTCTAACAGCAAGCCTTCCGGCAGTGCGGCCAGACCTACGCCCGCACCGACTGCGAAGCCGACAGCTGCACCCACCGCAGCTCCGACAGCTAAGCCTACGGCAGCTCCTACCGCAGCACCAACGGCGGTTCCCACCGCGACGCCGAAGCCCAAGGAAAAGGTCTGGGTGGTGGATACCCCGGCTCGCGAAGAAGTCGGGCACTGGGAAGACGTCTACTGGATGGGCAGCGATTGGGTCTACCGATGCAATCAGTGTGGTACAATATGCTCTACCGAGGCTGATATGTGGGATCACGAAGGTGATTTGTCCTCGTGTTGGAGCTACACCATGGTTAGCGGAGAACCGTACAAGCATTATACAGGAGAGAAATATTGGGTCGTAGATACTCCTGCGCAAGATGAAGTCGGCCATTGGGAATATAGATAAGGATCAAATAAAGTGAATATTGCAGAATGAAGCACTCGATTTTACATTGAGTGCTTTTTTACTGCTCAAATTCAAGCCGTGTCATTTTATATGCGGCTTTTTTCATATAGAAAAATCTTTGAAAGGAAGCAAAAAAATGAAAAAGAAGCTCAAAAAGTCTCTTGCGTGTCTGCTTGCAACGCTGCTGATTTTCAGCGCCGTACCGATGAGCGCTCTTGCCGATGAGGCCGATACACCCGTATCGGTTACGGTCGAAACAAACGCTGAAAAAGCAGCGCAGGACACGGAGCCGGATGCAGAACCTAAACCGGAAATCACGGCAGAACCGACCGCGACGCCGGAGGCGAGCACAACCCCCTCGGCTGAACCGACAGCAGAGCCCTCACCGGAGGCAACAGAGGAACCGACTGAATCGGAAGTCAGTGCAGAGCCGGAAGCAACGGCTGAACCCACTGCTTCCCCCACGCCAAACCCGGAGGATGAAATCAGTTTACTGGCGCTCGGCGATGAGGCAATTACGCGTTACCGCACGGTAGGCATCAACGGTAATTTCAGTTCAAATTATCTTTATGACCTTGGCGAATTTCCACTGTATGACATCTACCGAAACGGTGTAAGTTACCCGGCCTACTGTTTGCAGCACGGTAAGGGTCGTGTGAACAACGGAGCATACGTGCAAAGAGACAATTATGGCATGACTGAAGCTATGCGCCGCATTATCGCTTATGGCTACAACACGACAAACTCTCTCGGTAAAAATGATTGGTACAGCGATGCGACCGCAAAGACGATGGTCACACAGCATCTTGTTTGGCTGGCGTCCGAAGGCTATATTACCGTAGACGGGACAAACTGGTCTTGGGGTTCCGGCATCGATACCGATGTTGAGCGCATGGCAAATCTGGCGTATAACGGTTCTGTTGTACGCAGTTACTACGCAGAGCTTAAAGATCGTCTTTTGCGGTCGGAAATCGTCCCGTCCTTTGCAGGCAAAAGCAGCGACGGCAGCGATGCACAGGAAATCGCTTTGCAGCTTTTGAATGGCAAATATACGGCCACCGTTACCGATACCAACGGCGTGTTGGATTTATTTGATTTTCAAAAAGCAGGCTTTGATATTTCTCGTAACGGTAATACGCTGACAATATCTACGAGCACGCTGCCGGAGCAAGAGACCACGATTATCGGTGCAGGCTACACCGTCGGCGATAAAAACAGCATCGCCGTTTGGGAGGACAGAGACCAGCAGGTCAATATTCAGCACCAAGCAACCTGCCCGGGCACAACGCAGACCATGGCATATATCAAGATAAAGGGCGAAAAGCCGAAATATACGGTGACACTGACCAAAACCAGCGCCGATGTAAAAATCACAAACGGCAACGCAAATTATTCGCTCGAGGGCGCAGTATATTATGTCTATAAAGATGTCAATATACCGGATTATCCGTATTGGAATTATAAGCCATATGCGACCTTTACCACAGACGCGAACGGGCACGCCGAACTTAGTAAGAAGCTCGAAAACGGCAACTATGTAACAATCGAGCAGGTGGCTCCATTAGGCTACACACTGGACACATCGGTTCATAGATTCTCTGTTAATGGCAAGAGTACAGATATTTCGGTCGTGGATGACCCGAGTGCAGTTACTCTTACAGTTACAAAAAAGGATAGTGACACGAATAACAGTGTAGCTGCTGGTAACGCATCGTTGGCCGGAGCTGTGTACCGTGTATCTTATTTGCAAGACGGCAGCGAAGTACACAAGGATATTACTACTAATAGTTCGGGCCGAGCAGTTTTAAAGGGTATTCCTATTGGACAAATAAAAGTTCAAGAAATCTCATCTCCGTTGGGATACAAACTTGATCCGATAGTACATATATACAATGTTGCACCTCACGAAGTAACATCTGTTGAATTTGAACTTGAACCCGCCGACTTTACGGAAGAAGTCATGAAAGGCCAGATTGCGCTGCATAAGCAGTACGAAACGCTTGATGAACCTGCCGATGAGCAGGGCGCGGAGTTTGACGTATACCTCAAATCTGCGGGCAGCTTCGATGCAGCCAAAGAGACCGAGCGCGACCACATCACCACCGGCGCGGATGGCATGGCAACCACAAAGGATTTACCTTACGGCACATACGTCGTGCATCAAACAAAGGGCGGCAACGGTCGTCAGCTTGTAGCCGATTTTGATGTTTCAATCTCCGAGGATGGCAAGGTTTACAGCTATGATCTCGTTAATACGCAGAAAAACGCACAGCTCAAAATCGTAAAGACTTCCGAGGATGGCGTAATCGAAGGCATCAAGTTCCGCGTGACGCGCCTTGAGGATAGCTATTCCGCAGAGTATGTAACGAATGCCGCAGGCGAAATTCTTACCGAAACACTCCCGATTTACGCGGACAAAGACGGCTCGACTAAGTATCAGTACAAAGTCGAAGAACTCGATACAAAGGAAACTTTCGGCTACCAGCTTCCCGACTCGCAGACTGTAGAACTCAGCGAAGGCGAAATTGCTTCTGTAAGCTTCCATAATGTGCCGATTGAAATCGGTACGAAGGCCACCGTTGAGGGAGAAAAAGAAGTCGATCCGCTTGATAAAGTTACGCTGACCGATACGGTATCATACACCGGTCTTGTTCCCGGTAAAGAATACAAAGTAACCGGCGTACTGATGGATAAAGAAACCGGTGAAAAACTACTTGTGAATGGGAAAGAGATCACCGCTGAAACTACCTTTATCGCAGAAACAAAGAATGGCAGCGTAGACGTTACATTTATCTTTGATGCAACGGGCTTGCATGGCAAAGAGATCGTCGTTTTCGAGGATTTGTACCGTGAGAACGTGCTGCTTGCTACCCATGCGGACATCAACGATGAAGGGCAGACGGTAAAGATTAAGAATCCTGAAATCGGAACAAAGGCAACAGCAGACGGCAAAAAGGAAATTGACCCGCTCGATAAGGTCACGCTGACCGATACGGTATCTTATATCGGTCTTGTTCCTGGCAAAGAGTACAAGGTAGTCGGTGTCTTGATGGACAAGCTTACCGGTGAGAAACTGCTCGTTAATGGCCAGGAAATCATCGCTGAAACTACCTTTATCGCAGAAGCTAAGAATGGCAGCGTAGACGTTACGTTTGTCTTTGATGCAACCGGCCTTCACGGTAAGGAAATCGTCGTTTTCGAGGATTTGTACCGTGAAAATATTAAAGTAGCCGCGCATGCAGACATTACGGACGATGACCAGACGATTAAGGTTAAGACCCCTGAAATCGGCACAACAGCGAGCTTTGAGGGCGAGAAGGAAATCGATCCGCTGGATAAAGTTACACTGACCGATACCGTAAGCTACAAAGACCTTACCCCCGGCAAAGAATATCGTGTAACCGGCGTTCTCATGGACAAGTCTAACGGCAAAGAACTGCTCATCAACGGCGAGAAAGTCACAGCCGAAGCTACTTTTATTGCAGAAGAAGCCTCCGGCAGCATAGATGTTACCTTTACGTTTAATGCAACCGGCCTGCACGGCAAGGAAATCGTTGTATTTGAAGATCTCTACCACGAAAAGGTGTTGCTTGCAACCCACGCCGACATCGATGATGAAGGGCAGACCGTAAGAATTCGTAACCCGAAAATCCATACGACCGCGACAGCAGACGGTAAGAAAGAAATCATTGCAGATGAGATCACAATCACCGATGTCGTAAGCTATGAAGACCTGACACCGGGCAAAGAATACAAAGTCTCTGGCATCCTCATGGACAAAGCCACGAACGATAAGCTGCTCATTGATGGTAAAGAAATCACAGCAGAAGCTACCTTTACGCCGAAAGCTCCTACCGGCGAAGTTGAGATGACGTTTACTTTCGACGCGCGTGAGCTGACAGCCGAAACTGAGGTCGTAGCTTTTGAAACGCTCTATCGTGATGACCTTGAGTTTGCGACACACGCAGATATTACAGACGGCGACCAGACCGTTAAAATCTTGCCGTTGCACGGCTCCATTAGCACGATCAAGGTCGATGCAGGAGACTCGCAGCACCGTCTTTCCGGCGCTGTGTTCGGCATCTATCGCGATGTAAACGGCGATGGTCGTTACACAGAGGGCATAGATACGTTTGTCGGCAATATGCGCGAAAAGGAAACCGGTGTGTATGAACTTGATGGTTTGCTTTACGGTAAGTTCTTAATCCATGAGAAGCAGGCTCCGTCTGGCTTCTCACAGGATAAAAACTATTACAGCTTCGAAATCACAAGAGACGGGGAAAAGGTGCAGTTTGAGGTTAAGCCCGGCAGAAATTTCCCAAACAGTGCGTTCCCGAAAACCGGCAGCAGCAACTACGGTGTTTATGCGGCGCTGCTCGCTCTTGCGGTTTCCGGCCTCGGTTTAGGTGCTGTGATTTTTCACAAAGTCAAAAAAGAAAGCAAATAAGTAAAACCGGCAATGTTGCCGGTTTTTAGCCTGCTCGTGCAGAGTGAGAAAGCCCATTACCGTTTGGTGATGGGCTTTCGTAATGCAGAGTGCCGGTCACAATCCCGGTGGGGCGCTGCAAATTTAATGTAATAGAAAGGTAAATGTTGATATGCATATTTTTGAAGAAGCAAGCCCAACGATTATAGGGCAGATGGTTACGCCTAAAAACATAGGAGACTTTTTTCTTGAATCATCGTACTACTTTTACTGCTGGGATGATCTTATGGAGTTGGAATACGGTCAGTGTGTTAGAAACAAGAAAAAATATTATTTTATCTCTGAGTTTGCTGAGGCAATTATGAAAAGAGGCTTTTTCTGCGACAAGCCTCTTTATGCGGAATTCACAGAAGAGCAAATTCAGAAGTATTTCAGCGGCGAGTATTCAGTCGGACAAATCTTTGCTCTTGTAATATCTCAAGCCCTTAATTTTACACCAGAGCAAATTGAGGTTCTGGAAGATAAAAATTTGAAATACTTGGCCGTATGGGTTCTGTACGATATGGTGTTAGGTACGGACGTGAACGATATTAAAGAAGTGCTTAATAAACCAATACCTATCGAAGAAAAGGAAAAGCAGATTCGGAACTTACACGGTAAAAGGCACTACCTGCTTATTTCCATAGAAAATTGGAAAATGGTAACAGAGTGGAACGCATGGAACAAGTGTGCAGATGACGGTACACTCAGTTGTATTAAAAATTTGCGTGGTAATTTCCTTTGTGCGGATGCAGTTATGGATGATGACTATAACCTCATTGATACAAATGAAAATAGATACTTGAGCATTTGATTATAGACTATATTAGAAGAATTTGTAAATTTGATGAATGACATAGTTTTGTGACCACATAGGGGCGACCACTTTTGGATTTCTGAAATTCTGAAAATACGGCAACATAGCCTATTTGTTGTTTTAGGTATTTATACTCGACAGGGAGATATAAGAAAACTTTTTTAGAAATAACGACGCGACATGCTAATGACGAAGAAGTATGTTCATTTGTTGCAATACGTCTGAGAAGTAGTGTGTGCCTATCGTCTTTGTTTTCCATTTCTATCGAGAATTTTCCATATCCTAATAGAGGAGTATTATAATCTTCATCCCGGAAACCCATTAAAAGATTCTTGGGCTGTAAGTGTTTTCCTTCTTGTGTAATTTTAGGTGGAGTTTTTTCAATATGAAAATTAGTAGCGTGGTTAGTATTTGTTTTACATATAGAAGTTTTTTGTGGTTGGACACGAGAAATTCGCGTAAGAAGGCTGTGTAGCTGACGAGATACATAGTCTCTATCTTCAGAGTTAAAAGAGTTCATAATTGTTTTTGCTCTATTTGTGGACAGATAAAGTTGGGCTAAGGGGCAATCTTCAGCATGTGATTGTTTCTGTGCAGTTCGCAAATATGCAGGTTGATCGTTTACATATGTAAGTTTAGCCTCTTTGCAGATAGGGCAGACCATGTACGGTTCATACTCAGCGCGAAATAAAGGAATATTGCGATATATTAGCGCTATTTGAAAAACAGAAAGTTCCGATTTTTTGTTTTCTAAGTAAGCATAATCAAATTTCATCTTCAGTATCGCCTCTAATAGTCATATAACTGTTGGTAAATAACATAAATATTGTATCTAATTTGACTGTACAATGCAATATAAAGTTTGACGGTAAGGAAAAAGCAGTACGTGGATGTTCGTTGACGGGAAGACGCTGTACATAAGTAAAGCGTGACCGGCAATATTGCCGGTTTTATACGAAAAAGGAGCGTCCACAACTTTAGGGACGCTCCTCGCAGATGGATAATGTTGAATTTGAACTTTCAGAACAGATCACTATGTGATCCGGTTCTGGTTAAGCAGAGGATGAGCTCGTCGTTTTGAATTTCATAAATTAGAAGCCAATCGGGGGTGATATGGCACTCCCTGCAACCGGCATAATTGCCAGACAGGTTGTGATCTCGATAATTTTCCGGCAAAGGCTTTTGTTCAGCCAGAATGGTGATAACTTCTTCCAGAAGTCGAATATCGTAACCCCTTTTGACGATTCGCTTGTAATCTTTTTTGAAGGTCGTCTGATACTTAATCGTCAGCATTCAGATCCTCCATCAGCTCTTTTACGGAGGAAAAACCTTTGCTCATTCCAATTCCGTTTTTTGCGTCTTCGATAGCTTTTCTTGTTACGGCGTTCGGTACTTCGGCGCCGATTTCAAAAGGAATGCGATATTCGCGTACTGCTTTTTTTGCGAAAACGGTAAAAGCGGTCGTCATCGTCATGCCCATATCAGTGCAGAAAGCCTCGAATTGTGTTTTTAAATCGCTGTCCATGCGAATATTGACGTTTGTTTGTGCCATTATACAACCTCCTTTGGTACTTATATTATAGCACTTTGTAATGATAATGTCAATAAATTTTCGTGCAAATGATATATGAAGTATAGATGACAATCGTAACATAATAATAAGAAAGAAAAGAGGAGCGAGAATATGCAAAAAGTTGTTGGATTTTTCAGTAAACCGGAAAATCTGTTTGTGCTGACACTTTTGATAGGGCTTTTTACGGGGACGTATAAGGTGGTGTCAAAGGCCTCAAATCACAACAATAGCTTGTATCAAAGGGTCAGCTCACCTATATGTTTCTATCTTAGGCTTTTTGGGTATGTATATACCCTTCCTTGGATAGGCAGTTTGTTGATTTCGGGAGGAAATTATGAAGAATGGTTGCAGGCATCAAAGAACACAGAGCCATATAGATTTTTCATAATTGGTTTGGTGATGATCTTCGGGAGTTATGCGATGTATATTTCGGTGCTGCTTGAGCGCATTGCACGCGGGATTATGGATAAGGTTTCAATTAAAAATGATCTTGAACTCATCAATTCAAAATTTGGCACAAGCTATACGGCAAGCGACTATATGTATGGTAAAGGGCACATTAAGCAAATTGTAACTTATATAAGCATAGGAGAAGAAAGTATTGCGGAGCTGATTTCAAACCCAAAACTTTCAGATGCAAAGAGAACTGTAATTCTTGACCTTCTTAGTCGTGGACTTACAGTAGATCAGATTAAGCCCTACATACAGTCGGACGATCCGTATACAGCGGAACAGCTGCAATTTGAACTCTACAAATTGTTTTTTACCCAAATAGGGATCGTCAATAGCCGCAATATAACAAAATAACCTGCCCGTGCAGAGTGAGAAAGCTCATTACCGTTTGGTGATGGGCTTTTGTAATGCAGAGCGCCGGTCACAATCCCGGCGGGGCCTGTAAATAAAAGGAAAGGAGCAAGAAGCTGCGCCGGAGTTCCGGCAAACAAAACTGTAAACTTATATTTTCGGCAAAGGAGAAAGGCAAAATGAAAGAAATGTATGGTGTTGTGCTGCTGTACACAGAAGGCATGGCAATTTGTGAAGATGACTGGGAGAACCTTTGGTGCGCTGAGATGCCAGAAGAATTTGTAACAGCAGGAGATGGCATTGAAATCGACGGATTGACGCCATTAGAAGATCTTCCGATGGAGCAGCAAGTGCGTGTTAAAAATGAGCTGGCTGCACTGCCGGAAGAATATCTGGACGTGCTGCGTAATTATGGTGGAGGTGAGGAGTAATGCCCGGTTACGGAAAATATCGTTCACCAGAGGAAAAAGAAGAATTTGTAAAGCAACTGGGTGCAGACGCCAAGCAGCGCGTTATTGACCTTGCGGAAAACTGGGAAGCAGATGCAAAAGATGTTGCGGAATTTTTGATTTTTTCAAGCCGGTTCCCAGATTACAGCGTCCGCAACCAGATGCTGATCTACAAGCAAAATCCGTATGCTATGTTTACTGCGGGATATAATCAATTTGAAAAAATGGGCTATACCGTACAAAAGGGCGAAAAAGGTATGCGTATATGGGTACCCCATAATATTACCTATTATCGTGGCAAAGAAAGTGAACCATGGAAGAGGCTGACGAAAAGCACACCAAAAGCAGTACGGGACATGATAAAAGCCGGAATGCTTGAGACACGTGAAGAATTGCAGTTCTATCGTTATGGAGTGGTCTTTGATATTGCACAAACGAATTGTCCTGCGGAAGATTACCCTAAATTAGTCGGTCTCGGCTGCGCAGATGAGCTGCACGCAGCGGCGTTTGACATTATCAGCGAATACAGCAACCGCTGCGGAATGCCGGTGCGGACGATTGATTTAAAGAGCGTTGCACTGCGCGGATATTACGAATCAGAGACATGCAACATTACGATTAACAGCCGCCTTGCTGATACACAGCGATTATCGACGCTGCTACATGAGATGGCGCACGGCATGTTGCAACACGGTATGGATACCGGCAAAAGCCGTGCACAGCGTGAGTTTGAAGCAGACGCTTTATCCGTTATGCTTGAATCCGCCATGGGTCTGCCAATCACTGACACACGTAAGGAGCACATGAGCGTGGAGTATAAGAACTACATAACCGAGCTTAAAACGGGCAAAACGGATGAAGAAAAAGCAAAAATCAATGAGCAGATCGATAAGGTTTTTAAACCAATCGGTGATCTATATAAGCGCCATGCGCCGCAGATTTTGGCAGCACTGCGCTTATCAGGCATTCAGCCGCAGCCGATAAAAACAGCGCAGGCAGCACCTGAACAGGAAGAAAAGACGCCGGAGCACATTATGGACAAGCCGAAAAGAAAAATGAATCGTTCACTGTAAAGAGAAATGAACGTAGAAAGGAGTGAATTTTTTGGCAATATCGAGAGATCAGGTTGATGAGATCAAAAGCCGCGTGAGCATTATAGATGTTGCAGCAGAACGTGTGAATCTATCGCGGCACGGTTCAACCATGTCGTGCTGTTGTCCGTTCCATCAGGAAAAAACACCGTCATGCGTATTGTATGAGAAGACCAATTCCTTTTACTGCTTCGGCTGCGGCACGAGCGGCGACGTCATATCTTTTATTCGCGGTACGGATAATCTCAGTTACGTGGAGGCGGTGCAGCAGCTCGCCCAGCGTGCCGGAATAACGATTGATGCCAAAGGCGCACAGCTCAATCAGCGTGAGCAGGAGCTCAGAGATCGTATTCGTGCGTGCAACCGAGAGGCGGCACGTTACTTCTTCCGTTCGCTTACACAGGACGATGAAGGCAGTGTCGGGCGAACTTATTTGCTGAATGAACGCGGTTTGAGCATGGCCGCTGTACGACATTTTGGTTTAGGTTATGCGAAGCCGGAAAGCTTTGGGCTTGTGAATTATCTGCGCGATAAAGGCTTTACGGATGATGAGATGATAACCGCAAATCTTGCGTACCAAAGTAAAACCGGGCACGTTATGGATCGGTTCCGAGACCGAATCATGTACCCGATTTTTGATACAGTCGGCAATGTAATTGCGTTTGGTGGACGCGCCCTGAACAAAGAGGACAAGGCAAAATACATAAACACCAACACCACGCCGGTATTCAGAAAGTCCAATAATCTGTACGGATATAACTTCGCACGCAAGGCGCACAGCGACCATTTGATCCTTGCAGAAGGGTACATGGACGTGATCGCGCTGCAAACAGCGGGCTTTGCTGGTGCGGTCGCTTCACTCGGTACATCGTTGACGGAGGAACAAGCAAAGCTGATTGGGCGGAGCTGCAAGGAGCTTACTATTTGTTATGACAGCGACAGTGCGGGCATCAGAGCAACGCAAAGAGCTATACAGGTTTTGCGTTCTGCGTGCCCGGAGCTGCGCGTCAGCGTAGCTTCCTTGGGCGAAGGTAAAGACCCGGATGAGTTCATAAAGATGCACCCGAAGGACGGAGCAGAACGCCTTGCTGAGGCTTTTAAGGCAGCAATAAGTGATACCGAATACCGGCTGCAAATGTGCAAAAATGGGCTGGATATGAACGTGAATAAAGACCGTCTGACCTATGCCGTTGAAGCAGTACGTGTGTTGGCGACGGTCGAAAACCCGGTTGAGCAGGATTTATTTGCGGCACAAATTGCAGCAGAGGTCGGGGTTGGACGTGAGAGTATCTTAGCACAGGTGCAGGCAGCTGTGGCAGACCCGGCAAATAAAACCGTGCCGGAAGAAATTAAAGACGAGGAAATTTTTGAGCCGGAAGAAGAACCTACGCAGCGTTATCATGCGTTTATTCGCCCGGTTTCTGACGCAGAAAGTGAAGTGGTAGCCTTTGCGGATGTCATCATCAATGAGGATTACCGCATCAACGGCGTGCGTCTGGTGTTGGATGAGCACAATCGATTTTCGGTTTTGATGCCCGCGTATCTCGCTAAAGATAGGCGTGAATGGGTTCCGTATGTTGAGCTGAAGCCGGAGATTGAAAGAGAAATGACGGCGTTCCTTGCACGTAATTTTGATTTTAACTCGGAGGTTGAAGTCATTGGTGGCGGTACGGCGATAGACATCGGAGAGACAAAACTCACGCTGCGAAAAGCTGCGAACCGCAATACGGTTAAAGCGTATGCCGAGCTGCAAAACGATGTGTTTGCGCTCAAATATGGCAAGATCATGGAGGGCAAACGCGGGTATTTCTATTCGCCGCCGAGCATGGGAACGTACACAGATCAGAACGGCAATAAGCAATATCAGTATGCGTATGGGTTTGCTTCCGCACCGGAGCGCACAAGAATTTCGGGAGAAATTAAGAAACAATATGAGCTTATGTGCCGAAAAAATAAGCAGGTCTATGAAACAAAAATTAAATAGAGAGGTGAAATTTTGCAGACGATTTATTTAGTTACCGGGCTTCCGGGCGTCGGGAAAACGAGCTTTTTACAGGTGCTTGAAGGCTTAAAGTTACTGCCGGAGTACAGCGTCACGCCGCAGAAAATCGCTCGAATCTACAACAGTTCGGAAACGTATGCGATGCAAAAGCTCGTTTCCGACGGGCGTAGCTTTCTGTGCGAGCTGCCGCTCGAGCAAGAAAAAATGGAGCAGTTTTTCGGTTTGCTTGAAGGAAAATCGTACACGGTGAACTGCTATTGCATCGGTCTGCCGGACGCAGCAGAAGCCATAGCGCGGTTGGTGCGGCGAGATCGTACAGGTGTTCCGGCTGCAAAAATCGTGGAAGATTTTGAGCTATTTCCGTCCAATATTTGGGAGCTTGCAAAGCGTGTAGAGAGCATTAAGTTCTTCGATAATACCTGTGGCTTTTGTTTGACCGGCTATTTCAGTGCGGGAAAATTTATGCTTTCGGATGCCGGTCATTGCGTGCTGTGGATGCAAACCGTTAGAGCTGCACTGCTTCCGGATGAGCAACAGGCTGAGCCGAAGGATGTATGGAAGACAAAAATTTTTGAAAGAAAGGCGAAAGAGAATGAAGAAAAATCAGATGGAGATCGTGGTGAAACTCAACGTAAGTGCAGAAAAAAGAAGGGCGCTCGAGATGTACTGCACGGATTTCATAGGCGCGCTGCAAAAGGATTTGCAGGCAGCGGCGGAACAGATTTTAACGCAAAAATATAACAAGTCCGTGCCGAAAGCCGTGCGCGAATACGTGGAGTTGTGCAGCATGGACGAGGAAAATTCTTCCGCTGCATCGAGCGAAAAGTAATCCACTTTTTCGCAAAACGCTGTGAAAAACTGCGGGAAACCTTCTCCTTAATCAGCAAATTTCTGCGTCTGTCGGACACATTTTTGCGTGCGGCGGCGCAGAATTTTGGGCGAACTCCGTTCGTTTTTTTGCTATCAGCAAAAAAGATTTGCGGCGGAAGCCGCCCGGGCAAACTGAAAAAGCGCGAAACGCACTTTTTCAGTTTGCTTTCGCAAGCATACCATTCTTACGTAAGAATGGTAGATCGGTGAAAATCACCGATTTTTTAGGGACACCCTAAAACCCGTCATGCAGAAAGAAGTGAGACCAATAAGAAAAGGCGAATACAAATACCCTTACCGTTTAGAGCTGCGCTTAAATGAAACACAAATGGCACGTCTGCAATCCTTGGCGAGCAAATCCGGTTTATCCATGTCGGCGTACGTGCGGCAGCTTATCGACGGTGTACTTCCGCAGGAACGCCCGCCGTTTGATTTTTATTTGATCCTGTCGCAACTGCGTTACATTGGCAACAACATGAACCAGCTTACGCGTATAGCACATGCGACCGGCAGGATTGACTGGAAGGAATTTGAGCGACTGACCGATGAGATCAAGCCGTTGGCATCTATGCTGTATCGTTACGTTACGGAGCCAATCAAACGCGACCCGATGACTTCGGAGCTCGGAACGTATATCCGTAAATCCGACCAAAAGGTACTGAAAGAAAAACGGGAGGAAGAACGAAAGTGGCGGTAACAAAAATCTGGAAGATCAACGGCTGGATCGGCGACTGCTTGCTTTACATTGAGAATCCGAACAAGACGCAGAATCCGTTGGTGATCGGTGATCCGAAGTTAAAAGAGGAAGAATACCAATCACTGACAGATGTGATCGAGTACGCAGAAGACGGAAACAAAACTGTGCGGGACACGGAGCGTTTTGTGTCCGGCGTCAACTGCGATGCGGAGACGGCGCGGCAGGAAATGATTTTGGCAAAAAATGCGTTCGACAAAAACGACGGCATTTGTGCTTACCACGCTATACAGAGTTTTGCGCCGGGTGAGGTCACGCCGGAGACGGCGCACGAGATCGGTATTCGGCTCGCAAAAGAAATGTGGGGCGAACGGTATCAGGTGCTTGTTGCAACGCATTTAGATCATGAGCATATCCACAACCACTTCGTTATCAACTCGGTTTCGTTTCTGGACGGTAAGCGCTTATGGAAAGAGAAAAACTATTGGCAGATGCGAACGATTTCGGATACACTTTGCAGAGAGTATGGTTTATCGCTCATTAAGCCGGTACGCCGAGGTATGCCGTATGCAGCTTGGCGGGCAGAGAAAGAAGGAAAGCCGAACCGGCGTAAAGCGCTGCGCGAAGACATAGAACGCATACTCGCAAATGAAAATATAGAATCGCTCGAAGCTTTTTACGATACGCTGCGGGCGTACGGGTATGCCGTTATGACAGATCGAAAGTATGTTGCGATTTGTCCGCCGGGCGGTGAACGAAATATTCGTTTGCAGTCGCTTGGAGAAAACTACGAGCCGGAAGCGCTGCACTTGCGCATTCTCCGTATCAAAGCAGACTGGCTGCTCGGCAAAACTAAAGTTATAGAGCAACCGACGATGCAAAAAAGAAAAATGCGCTTGCGAGAAACGGTACGTCGGAAATCTAAAGCGCATGGAATACGAGCGCTTTATTACAAGTGGCTTTATTATCTCGGCGTTTTTAAGCGGCGTCCCAAAGTATACGGCAGTGCGTTTACCACGGCGCGTTGGCAGCTGAACGCGTACATAAAGCAGTTCGATTATGTTGCAAAATATAATCTTAAAACTCGCGATGACGTAGAGCAGCGGTTACGCGTAGTGCAGCACGAAATCTCCGGGCAGATCGATGAGCGGGAAGAAATAAGAGCCGTGCTGCGGTGTTTGGAGACAGGCGATGCTGAAATACAGGAGCAGCTTGAGAAGATTGAGAAGATCAACGCGCAGCTCAAAAAGCTGCGCTCAGAAGCAAAGCTCTGTGTGCAAATCCTCGAGCAGCAGCCGCAGATCAAATCCAAAATCGACAAAGCACATGAAGTAAAAACATTTGAAACAGAAAGGGGAAAAGAAAATGGACGAACAAGCGATCATCACCTTGAGCATCGAAGGAACGAAGCTGCTCCTACGCGGGAGCAAAGAAGTTCTGGCAGCGCTCGTAGCAGCGATCCGATACAGCGCAGATAAAATGATCCCGGCGCGAAAATGCCGGGATTTTTTGACGAGTACATCGGAGGTGCGCTTTATCTCGATGAGCGATGAAGCCATCGAAACATTCAAAAAGGCTGCACGACCCTATGGCTTGCGGTACTTGCATTTGCACGACAGTAACGGAGATGGGTTATCGACCTTAATGGTGCGCGGCGAAGATGCAGCAGTTATCAACCGCCTGATCGAGCGCAATAAACTGGCTGTGCTGACGGATGTTACACAGGCGGAAATCGAACGTGATCCGTCTAAGGCTGCGGACATCAACGAACCGATTCCGGAGGTTGTGATTGGAAAAGATCAAGTTCGAGTGCAGGATGCGGTTAAAGAGGCACGCGGCAGCGCACAAGACCTTTTAAAGCCGGAGCCAAACCCTACGAAAGGGCAGACGGAACAGAAAAGCCGTCTGTCCTCCAAAGGCTTGAAGACATCCGAAATGGAACAAGAGGCTGAAGAACTTTGGGCAGATGTTACGGCGTCTATTGATAAGGACTTTGCAGAGCGAATCGAAGAAAAGCGTCAGCACAATTTTGAACTTTATAACCAAGACGACCCGCTGCTCGGCGAGAAGGTTGTGAAAACCAAACGTACCGTGCCGGTACAGGACAAGCCATCTGTTATGAAAAAGCTGGAGGCTGCAAAAAACGTCAACACGCAAAAAGAAGCGAGAATTGCGGAAGCTGTGCGCCAGATGCAGGCAGGTGGACGTACTTCAAATACCGATAAGGTCATTCAGAAGACGCCGAAGGTGAAGCCGCAAAAGCTGAGAAGGTAGGATGGTGTGTATGGCAATATCAAAAGAAGACATAAAACCTTTGGCTTGGTCGGCGGAGGATGAACCAATGTTCCTTAAGGACGACGAAAATAAAGACGGAAAAAGCGGCAATGTTGCCGGTTCTGCGGATACGATTTTACGCACACGTCGCATTTTCAAAATGAAGAAGAATTCCGGCGGCAGAAAAAAACAATCATGGAAAGCGCTGAATACACGTTGGCTAATGGCGCGGGATGAGATGTTCGTCAACGAGCGTTTCTTGGAGAAAGTGTTGCAGGTTATGGGACGTATGCGGTTTGGTGTCAAAAACTCAATGCTGATCGCATTGCAGAATGAGAAGGCAACACGTATTGCAACGGCTGCATCATGGCGCGGCTTAGGCGTGCAGCTTCTGCCGGGTGCAGAGGCAAAACCGATATGGTTGGATGCAGGAGCAGACACGCAGCGAAAAACCATAGTACCGAGCAAATGGTATGACATTACGCAGACAGATGCCGGAGAAAAACTGACGCTGAAAGGTACGATCTATAACACGCTTGCCATTTGCAGGATCACTCTAAATCAGATCGACGAGCTGAAAATCGTAGAACAACAAGGTGTGACGGGCATCCACTATGACCGTGAAGTACATGCGTATCTTGTGCAGCCGGGGCAGATGGAAAGAGCTATGCTTTGCTACGCCGCGCTTGAAGCATTGGCCGAAAAAGATTTTGCGCTGGTTTTTCAGGAGAATGAGAAAACAGCGCTGCCGGATACACCGGCAAATGAGATCATTGCAAAATGTGCAGCGTATATTGTATGCGTACATTTTGGCGTTTTGCCGCAGGAAGTGTGTGTGCGCGTCCCGACGGCGCTCGGCACAGATAAAATTGAAAATCTGCTGCGGGCGTTATCCACAGCGCAGAGCATCGCAGCACAAGAAATTATGGTGATCGAAAATCGACTTCGGTCAAAGAAATGGAGGACAATATGATGAAAAATGAAAAAGAATTAGCGGCAAGAGGTTGCTTGTGTGTGGAACCGAGTTCACCGGAATGCAGCGTACCTTATATCGTTACAGACCCCAAAGGCGAGTTGCGGCATTATGAGGAAAAAATAAAGGAAAACGGTTATAAAATAATTGTGAGCGAGTTCAAAAGATGAGAGGCAAAAATACATTAACGGCTTGGATCATGGCATGTATCGGGGCAGTGTTTGTGCTTTGGCTTGCGGTGCTGATCGCGCCGTATGCAGAGGGCGGATTGCCCGGGATTTTGCTGAATATGAATGAGATCACTGCGCATCCGTTTCGGTTGGAATTCTGTGCCGATACCGGAAAAGTCGTGGGCATATTTCTGGGCGGTTATGCGTTGGTGCTCCTATACATATTCAGCTCACAGAAGAATTTTCGCCACGGCGAAGAACACGGCTCAGCGAAATGGGAAAATGTGTACCTGCTGAACCACCGGCTCCACGACAAAGAACACCCGGATGAAAACCGCATCTTATCCAGACATTTGAGCATCACAACGGATCAGCGCAAGCTGGATAAAAACCTATTTACGCTTGTTATCGGTGGCTCCGGCTCACGCAAAACGCGAGCGTATGTAAAGCCTAATTTACTGCAATGTAACTCATCTTATATCATCATGGATCCGAAAGGAGAGCTGCTGCGCGATATTGGTAATGTATTTAAGGCAGAGGGCTACAAAATCCGTGTCTTTGACCTTATCGATATGCTCAGCAGTTTTCGGTATAACCCATTCGTCTATTTTAAACGGGAAAGCGACATACAAGGCTTTATCACAAACCTATTTGCAAATACCGAGGATAAAACGAAGCATGGTGGTGATGCCTTTTGGGACAAGACGGCTAAAATGATGCTTTCGGCGCTCATGTATTACGTGTGGTATGAATGCCCGGAGACGGAAATGAATTTCGGAACAGTTATGGAGCTGATCCTTGCCGAGACCGTCGAAGAAGGCGATGAAGCCGGTATCTCTGCGACACAGGTGCTCATTGAGGAACTGCGTGCCAGAAGCCCGAGGCATATAGCGGTGCGCTACTTTGATGCTTACCGTAAGGGTGCAGGGGAGACGATCATGAGTATTCAGGAATCGCTTCTCAGCCGCTTGGAAAAGTTTTTGCTTGAAGACGTGGTAAACCTAACGACCGGTGATGAATTGGAACTCGAAAAGATTGGCGAAGAAAAAACGGCGCTGTTTATCCGTATGCCGGACGACAACAGTTTCCATTTTCTGGCATCGGCGCTCATCACACAGCTTTTTCAGCTTATGATGGCACAGGCAGATGCACGCAGCACCGGCAGCTTACCCGTGCCGGTGCATTTTGTGCTCGAGGAAGCGCGAAATATTACGTTGCCGGACAGCTTCCAAAACTGGGTTGCGACGATGCGTTCGCGCAACATCACATTATCGATTATTCTGCAAAATATATCGCAGATCAAGCGTATGTTCCCGGACGACTGGGAGTCCGTGTCCGGCATGTGCGATGAGATACTATATCTCGGCGGCAACGAGCAGAGCACACACGAATGGATTTCCAAAGCGATGGGACAGGAAACGATCGATAACCGTAGCTACGGTACAACGCATAGTTGGACGAGCGGCAGCAACAGCACCAATGAGCAAAACAGCGGCCGTGCTTTGATGGATGTAACAGAGGTACGCCTAAAAAACAAGCTGCTGAAAGGCAAAATTGGCAGCGTAATTATGATCTTAGCCGATGAGCGGCCGATAATCGACGAGAAATACGACCTGAACCGGCATCCGAGGATCAAGCTTTCGGCCGACGGCGGTGCGCCGCAGTATTCTTATGTTTCGTCAGAGCTTTTGCCGGAAACGAACACAATACAAATCAATGAAACAGATGTCGATGAAGACGAGGTAGATGGTGTATTTACCTTTGACCTTCAAAATGTTGAAGTAAAGTAAAGGAGCGATTTACATGAGAAAATTAAATTTGAACCGAGCGGGAAAATACGCACGGTACGCATACTTTGCGGCGGCAAGTGCAGTGCTGCTTGCTATCCCCTGCTTTGCAAGCACCGGCGTGGCAGAGATCGACACACCGATCAATAATTTGCTGACGATGTTTTTCGGATTACTGCAAGTAGTAGGTGTGTTTGTAGGCTTATTTGGCATTGTGCAAATTGTTATGGCTGGATTTAACCACGATTCAACTAAGCGCATTATGGGTGTTATATGTATTATCGGTGGATTTACCCTTTGTTTCGCAAAGCAGATTCTAACTTTCCTCGGTATGACAACAGCATAAAAGGGAGTGAACTGCTTTGTATGAACTTGTGCTGCAATTTTTAACGCAGATATTCGGGCTGATGTACTCGGTGCTGACGGAAGATCTCTCAGATTTTAGCCCGCACGCATACGAGTATATTTCAATTCTGAATACGATATTGAAAGGGTTTGCATCATCACTGATGCTCATTGCTTTTTGTGTAGGGTACATACAATCTGCCGTGTCGCTGATCGAGCAAAAAACGCCGATTGCAATATTCAAAACCTTGGCACGGCTCGTGATCGTCAATGCTCTGGTGGTACGCGGTACGGATATAATCCTCATGCCGATGTTCTCTGTTGTCCGCAGCTTAACAAGCCGACTGATTGAGGCGATGGGCGGACAAGCCGGACTTCTTCCCAATATAGACGAAAGCTCACCGGGCGGTGTTGCCGGTGCGATAGGCGAGCTGCTGTCCATTAACATCCTGACCGGTATTTTATATATTGCGGTCATTATCAGCGGTCTGGTTTTGCTGCTGACGGTGTTCGGGCGGTTTCTCAAAGTCTATGTCTATATGTCGATAGCGCCGGTTCCGTTGGCGTTTTTTGCCGGTGGAAATGTAACCGCCATGTATGGCCGCAACTATATAAAAAACGTGTTCGGCGTTTGCATGGAAGCCGTTACGATGGTAATCGCCATACAGCTGTTTTGCGCGATAGCAGACGATGCCGTGATGACACAGGTAGGCGGGATGTTGGGCTTTCTGGGCACGATGGCAAAGCCGGTCATGCTGCTTCTATACTTGTCGTCCCTCAGTGCCATTATAAAAGGTGCCGACAACATGACGCATAAGCTGTTGGGATTTGTGTAAGGAAGGAGCGAAAAGAGTTATGCAAATCAAAGTAAACCAAGAAATACGAGATATTAAAGATGAGTTCCTATCGGGTTTATCTGTGCGTCAGACTATTTGGAGTGCTGCAGCGCTATGTGCGGGCTTTATCACTTTTTGGAATGTATATACGTGTTTCGGCAGTACCGATATGGCATCGTTCCTTACGTTATGCGCAAGTGCGCCGTTGGCCTTGATAGGCTTTTTTAAGTGGCATAAAATGCCCGCCGAACGTGTGGCGTTATGCTGGCTGCATGCGCTCTTGATGCCGCGCAGGCTTGTTTTTAAGGGCAGAAATATACACGCAAATGAGATTGAACAGCTTTGCACAGCCGCACGTGCGGTCGAGCTGAATGAAATGAAGAACAGAAGGGAGAAAGGCAAAGATGCTTTGGAAAAAGACCTTGAGGGGCGCGGAGCAGTATCAACAGGGAAGCATGAAAATTCCGCGCAGCACGCAGGAGATGATCCCGGTCAAGCACATTCTGAATGATGGTACGTTCGTACTTGACAGCGGAGAATATTCCAAAATGTTTGCGTTTACGGACATCAACTACACGGAGCTGCGCGATGAAGAAAAGATGCGTCGGCTTGTGGATTATTCAGCACTGCTCAATTCTATCGATAAAGGCATTTACGCGAAGATCAGTATTTTCTTTCGGCCGATACGGCAGGAACAGTTCGAGCGCGATGTGTTGATCCCGATGAACCCGGAAGATGAGTTAGATGATTATCGGGAGAATATGAATACCGTACTGCGGGAACAGGTGCGCGGTACGCTCGGCATGACGAAGCAGGCGTATCTGACGATAACAGCAGGACGAAGAAATGATGAAGATGCCGCAGCGTTTTTTGCTCGCGTGGAGGGAAATTTAATCAGCAGTTTTCAGGTGCTCGGTGTGGAGCTGCGTGCTGTACCGTTATCCGAACGCCTGCGGCTACTGCATGATGTTTACCGGCCGGGACTGGAAGAAACTTTCCGATATGACGCTCACGCAGAAAAAAAGCTCGGCATGAACTGGAAAGACAGCATTGCACCGCTCAGTGCGGAAGCTCTCAATTCCTGTACGCATTTGAAGATCGGCGGCCGATACTGCAAAACGCTGTTCCTGAATGCCTATCCGATATATCTCAACGACCGCATTGTTTCGGATATTGCCTCTATCGGCAAGCCGATGATCTTTACAATCGATTTTCTGCCGATACCGAGCGCCGAAGCGATGGCGGAGGCGGAAAGCCGCAGTATGGCAATCGATACGAAAATCGTAAACTATACGCTGCACCAACAGCGCAACGGCAATTACAGCGGCAGCGTGCCGTATAAGCTGATGCAGCGTGCGGCGGGAGTACAGGAAGTCATGGAGGCTATACAGGAGCGCGACCAAAACTTATACCTTGTTACCGTCACCGTAGCACATTTTGCCGATACGCGGGAAGAACTGGAAAACGATGCTGAAAGCATCATGAGCAAAGGAAAATCCATTTCCTGCCAGTTTCTTCCGCTCCTTGCGCAGCAGTACGAGGGGCTGAATACGGCATTGCCTTTTGGGCGTCCGTTTATTCAGGCGGATCGGTTGCTAACAACGCAGGCGCTTGCCGGTATTTGCCCGTTTGCAGCGCAGGAAATCTATTATCCGGGCGGCTCGTGGTTCGGTATTAACGCAAAGACGAAACGTCTCATCACCATAAACCGCGATATGCTGATGAGCGGAAACAGCCTTGTTCTGGCGACGACCGGCGGCGGTAAGTCGTTCCACATCAAGGAGGACGCTTTGCAGGTCGCACTGAAAGGGGAGGCAGATATATTTTTCGTTGACCCGGAGTGTGAGTATGTTGTGGCGACACAACGGCTTGGCGGCACGGTGATCTCTTTATCTCCGTCTACACCGCATAGGATCAATCCGCTTGAGATCAATGCCGACCCCGATGACCGCAGCAGCGAGCTGCTGAAAGAAAAGCTCGAATTTGTCATGTCTTTCTGCCGTATCTTGCTTATGGAAGATGGCAACGTGCTTGACGGTAAAATGAAAAGCCTTTTGGATCGTTGTGTGCGAAAACTGTATGCACCGGTCGTGGCGTCCGGTTATACAAAGCCGTCGCCGCTGCTTGGTGATCTGTACCGTATGCTGAAAGAGCAGGATGCGCCGGAAGCACAAGAACTGGCGCTGCGTATGGAAATTTATACTGCGGGTTCCTACGATATGTTTGCGCAGCCTACGAACGTCGATACACAGGCGCATATCATCGACTATGACCTTTCAAAGCTTGGCGAAGGGATGAATGCAGTCGGTATGCTCATCGTTCTTGAATCAATTTACAGCCGCTTAATGGATAACTGGCGGAAAAAGAGGCACACGTACATTTATATCGATGAGATCATGACGATTTTTCGCAACCCGTATGCGGCGCAGTATTTTGCATCGCTTTGGCAGCGCATCCGCAAGCGTGGCGGTTATATCATCGGCGCGACGCAGAACACGACAGAAATACTCAATAGCCCGGAGGCACGCAAGCTGCTCGAAAACAGCTACATCATCACGATGCTGTATCAGTCTGCACCGGACAGAGACGTGCTTGCGGAAATGTTTAGCTTGTCTGAGGCGCAGAAGCAGGCGCTTGCCAAGGAGCAGTACGGCACAGGGCTCATCAAGGTCGGCAGCACGATTGTGCCATTTGAAAACGATTTCCCGACCGATAATCCCTTGTATCAGCTGATGTCCACAAAGCCGTCTGACGGATGGGGGCAAGAAGTAAATGAACATTACGACGTATGAGAACACGGTAAAGAAAGGCACGATCAAGGCGCACGGGCGTAGTGACGGTTTACGGGAAATGTTAGAGCAGCTCTCCGAGATGCAAAAAATCGTCACTGCACCGATGAGCGTTGATACGCCGGAGCAAGATGGGGACAAAGCGCCGGAAACGGCTGCGGCAGATCAGGTTGTCGGCCGTGCAAAATCGACGGCAGGGGCGGTCAGAGATGCTGTGACGAGTGAGATCAAGCGCGCTGTGCGAAAGAGTAAAAATAAACCCGTTGAACGAGGCGTGCAACCGTTGGCGAAGAACTCTCCGTGGCGGCAGACATTGCGTGCAGGAAATACGGTGCAAGCATCGTATAAAGCTGCGTCTAAGACTGCGTATAGAAGCACCTCCGAAGCAGTGTCACATGCGGCACGCGCCGGTGCGCAAGCTGCACAGCAGGCAGCTAAGACGGCCACTGTGGAGACTGTAAAAGCTACGGCAACCGTAAGTGCCGGTGCAGCAACGGCGGGAACCAGCGTGGCCGTACAGGCTGCGGCCGAAACGGCTAAAAAGGTAACGGTTGGCACGGTGCAAAAAATACAGGAAAGTGCGCAGACGGCTACGGCTGTACATGCGCACGATATGGCACGTGCGGCGCAGCAGCACGTAGCAAATAAAACGAAAGATGTACCTGTGACGGACGCCAAAGGATTACCTAAAATCCTCATGGCAATTTGGATCGGCATGGTTGTGCTGTTATTAGTCTTTTCAAACAGTTTTGGCAGCTTAGCGAGCAGTGCCGGACGTGCGATAAATCTAAACGACCGCGTGGAGTCCTACCGCGCATCCATTACATATTGGGCACAAAAAGACGGCATACCCGAATATGTTGAGGTTCTATTGGCGCTGTGTATGGCAGAGACCGGCATTTTGGATGATCCGGAAGACCCGTTTGCGTGCTCCGAATCCGGCTTGGCGGTAAAACAGCCGAATGGCATAACTGACCCCGAGTACAGCATTGAGATCGGTGTATATTGCTTTAGCCTCAAGGTGAAAAAGACCGGCTGCAAATCACCGGCAGACAAGAATAATTTGTTCAAGGCTTTGCAGGCATACAACATGGGCGACGGCTTTATCGATTTCTGCAATACGTATTACGGCGGGGTATGGTCAGTCGAGTGCGCGAGAGCTTATTCGGAAAAAATGGGCGGCGGCAGCACCTACGGGAACCCGAATTATATCGAGCAATTTTTGCGCTGCTATACGTTCGGTACGATTTCGGGAACGTATCCAGGAAGTCTGAATTCACGCGGCCTATGCGCACCGCTTGAACCGGGTTGGGAACAGAATATCACGCAGCATTTCGGCGGTATGTACAGCGGTTCGCCGCACAAAGGCATGGACATCGGTATGCCGGAGGGCACGCCGGTGTATGCAGCCGCAGACGGCAAAGTGACCGTTGCAAATGCGTCGGATTCGTGGGGCTACTCATGGGGCTATTACGTTAAAATCAACCACGCAGAGGGCGTAGACACGCTGTATGCACATTTATCCAGTGTGGCGGTATCTTATGGGCAGTATGTGCATCAGGGCGACGTAATCGGCTACGTGGGCAGCACCGGAAATTCATCGGGCAACCACTTACATTTTGAATTGTATTTAGAAAATAACCGAGTTGACCCGTATCCGTATATCGGGACGGATTTACTCAGCAAGTATCTGGAAAGGACGTTTTAATATGACAATCAAACAGGCTTTTATTGGAATCGTTACGGCTATTGCGCTTGTGATCGCGGTGCTGATTTCACAGATCGTGCGTATCAACACAATGACCGGTGATCTGCAGGAGGCGCAGATACGCATAGAGGCATTGGAGACCAAAGCCGCAGCAACGCCAAAACCCACGGCTACGCCGGAACCGAGCACAGAACCGACCGCGACGCCGGAGCCGGTGGTCTACGTGGTGAGCCCGGTCAGCGAGTTCAACGCGTATAACGTAGAGGCAGCGCCGTATTACTGGCTGCCTGTCCCGGATGCAGAGGCAGACGGGACACTTGAAGCCGGAACGAATATGATTGTGTCCGGCGTTTGCGGAGAGCTTTACTACGCTATGCTGCCGGATGGCACATATTTCTATATTCCGCAGTCGGCCGTAGCGCAAGTGCCTGAGGCTACTCCGGAGCCGACACCGGAACCCACACCCGAGCCTGCACCGGAGAGTGTGGCGGAAACTGAAAATGTTTCGTGAACTCAAGCTAAAAATACAAAATATGCTTGATTTTTAAAGATGATTATGATACAATGCAGTAAAATAAGTCGATGGAGGATCTGCTAAGTGATAGAATTCATGAAAAAAGGCATACAACGAACTTCTATTGAGCTAAGTGAAGCAAATTATGAATTAGTTCATTTATATGCGTCATTGGCCAATGGTAAGTTAACGTATGTCCTTAACTATATCATTAAGATGATGGTAAACATCCCAGATGAAGTACGCAATAATCTTATAGACTTCTGTCGCGAACGGCTAATTGAAGCTCAAGAGAACTCATATACCTTTGATGAAAGAGTCAAAGCGCGTATCGACGCTTATAAACGGCTTCTAAAATTTTTGGAGGGCGCTACAACCAAAAAAGATGTTGTTTTATCTGGCGATGTCGCTAAGGCAAAGTCGGTGATAACCTTTGATCTCTCTAATTTTCGGGTTGCTTCGCGGGAAGCTAAAAAACTCGGAACGACATTCTCAAGGTATTTGAATTATCTGATTTCTTTAACGTTAGGTATTCCTGCTCTGGTGCAGGGAGAGCTTTCTGTTTTTTGCGCTCAAAAATCAGCTTCTGTGGATGAGCAAAACAGCTTATACTGGATGTATCGCGAGCGAAACATACAAGAAAGCTATAAAGAATTAGCCATTTTTTGGGCACAGAAAGATCCATACACAAAAGAGAAAAATATATTGCTGAAAAGAACGGACATGAAGGATGGGTATATCGTATATCCGGCAGATTGGGTTGTGCTTGACGGCGTACAGTGCGATGCTAAAGATAGTGTGCGTGCCTGCGTAATTGAAGTGAAAAACGGCAAGAAATACGGGATGCCACACTTTTTGTTCTTTACAAATAAAGACGTAGGCGATCCATTTACGATAGATGAAGAAAATGCAATACATTTAGCTTGTGTAAAGGCAGTGCCTAATTTTGCACAGGTTTTGCGAGACGGAGTGGATCAGCCGACTATGCCGATGTCAGACCCAAGATACAAAGAGGCAGCCAAGCGTTTTTTGGCTAGTCCCATACCCGGGATTTTTTTCATTCCGGCAACGGATGACCCATATTACTGTATGCAGGACGAGCCACTGTTTGGCTGCCGTATTGTGCGCAATATAAGCAAAAACGAAGACTAAATCCATAAAAGCTAACAGACTAAACGCAAAGGAGGGGCAAGACCGATGAACGACTTTTACGCGACATTAGACCTCAATATCAACAGTCTTACCCCTCGCAGCGTAAAGCTGTTGGCTTTTTTGCAGGCGCACGCAGACAAAGAGGGTGTATCCTTTTGGAGCAAACGAAAGACCTGCGAGGCGCTCGGAATCAGTGAATCGACGTATGCACGCGCTTTGCGCGAGTTGACGCGAGAAGGCTTAGTGGAAGTTAAGCCGCGCTTTGATGAGAACGGCCGTCAGCGCAGTAATACATACCGCGTTGTGAACACCAAGGGGCTCAAATATCGCGCAGACATGGATGATGTAGAGAGGCTGCACCACCGTGAAATGAAGGTATACAGCCAGATCATGCTGCAAATCGGTGAGGATAGCTGGGCGATTTCACGCCGCAGCCTTGCCGATGCGTGCGGATGCTCAAAGCGCTCTATTTCGCGCCTTGTAGCAGCCTTGCGCGATAAGGGGATCCTTTGTGTGCGTGCGGAAGATCGCAGTTTTATGGGCAATAAGGGGCAGAGCTTCAATCGTTTCCGTCGGTACAAACCGGCGGAACTTTTGCTTTTGCGCCGTATTTTACTCATGCTGCTTTCTTCTTTGGATACCCCCATAGACAAATGTGACACCCCTATGAACCCTTACCCCCAGCTACAGTTTTTATTCCTGGTTAAGGAGAAGGGGTATACGGTATTTAGAGTTTACAGAGAGAATAGAGTAAACAGGAAGAATCAACTATACCGCAAGTATAAGCGTGCAAAGGTAGCGCTTTGCGGTGAGGAAAGGAATATCATGACAGAGATCATTTATGCAAAACCGCAGTATAAGCAGTCCCGTATGCCGGGAAAGGAGCTGTGCTGGCGTGTGCCGGAGGACATGCCGCTGAAAAATGAAAAGTGGGCATTGGTCCCGTGCAAGGAACACCTATATCTTGTGGAAATCTTACGCAAGGAGTGGGTGGAGGACAATATAGCCGAGCAATACCGTCGTGTTTACGCGATAGGCAGCACACGAGAAGAATTAAAGCCGCCGATAGGGCGGGTGCATCTCATCGACGCGGACAGGATCGATATGCCCGGCGAAGTAAGCTATCACGCCGTTGAAAACTCGAAGCTTTCTAAGCCGGACGTGATGGAGTTGCTGCAATATCCCATCGGTGTGACACTTGAAGCGGGCGGTCGATACCGTGTGTTTCTGGGTGCATACCGGATTTGGTATTTGAGAGAGTGCCTGCACTGGACGAAAATCCCATGCTTTGTTTACAAGGTCAAGCGGCAGATACGTGATCCGCGCGAACGGCGCCGCCGGGAAATTCATCGCAGGCAGCAGGCGGCAGAAAGTCCGCGTATCCGGCTCCAACTCTATGAGAATTACTACAAGCTGCTGAAAGGCATGAAAGACGCCGGTGAGATCAAAGGCGGTTTACAAATGCGCTTGATGCAGCTTCTCGGCGTTTCCGAACGCACGGTGCGCATCTATAAGCAGCTCTCGGAACAGCTTACCGGGCGAGAAAAGCAGCGCTTAATGCGCGGTAAGCTGCCGTTTGTGCAAGCACGTGCCATTGCCGCAGAGAGAAATCAAAAAGCGGCAATGTTGCCGGATTTTGAAAAAGCAGAGAAGGCCAAAGATGAAAGCCTACCCACCGATAGAGGTGAGTAGGCTTTTCCATTTTGAAAAGCGGCAATGTTGCCGGTTTACTGCTGTATGCTTGAAAGACGGCACATTTGCTCGTAGAGGGATGTGTGATCCGGGGGGACGTACCGGCGGAGCGTAAAGGCCGGGTTGGAGTGGCCAATGATAAGAGCAAGGCTTTTTGCATCCGAGCCGTTTTCAATCATTCGGGTCGCGAAGGTATGGCGCAGCATGTGCGGCGATACGCGGCGAATTCCGGCGCACTTTGAAGT
>OMDJ01000350.1_pt1 | contig 34132 bp, 31 predicted proteins | sample 1645211 | NCBI WGS metagenome assembly OMDJ01 (sample SAMEA103958142, study PRJEB25191) | human gut metagenome | biome: human-associated habitat [ENVO:00009003]; feature: intestine environment [ENVO:2100002]; material: feces | place: Germany | collected 2013/2015 | reverse complement strand
ACGATATTAAAAGAAAGGAAATATGTGATAATTAACTTCCTAATTATCATACAAGGATTACTATGGAAAATGATCATATCAAACATATATTAGAACAGTTAGAATCGGGGCAGCTTACTGCTTCCGATGCTTATGACCAGTTAAAGCTGGCACCTTTTGAGGATCTTGGATATGCCAAGGTGGATCATCACCGTGAAGTCAGACAGGGTGCGCCGGAGGTGATCTACGGTGCATCTAAGACAAAAGAACAGATGGAGGGCATTATAAACAGCCTGCTCTCCCACTGCAAAGAAAATATCCTGATCACAAGACTTTCGACAGAATCCGCGGCGTACCTGTCCGAACGTTTTGATCTTTTTTACGATGAGCTGTCAAAAATCGGCATCGTAAACCGCACCGAGCATTATTCCGCTGACGGCACGATCGTTGTCGCCACCGGAGGGACAAGCGATATCCCGGTTGCAGAGGAGGCTGCGCTGACTGCAGAGGTACTCGGCAATCATGTCATCCGTCTCTACGATGTCGGCGTTGCCGGGCTCCACCGTCTGCTCTCAAATATGGAACTTTTATCAAAGGCAAATGCGATCATTGCAGTCGCCGGGATGGAAGGCGCGCTTGCGAGCGTCATCGGCGGCCTGACCGACTGTCCTGTCATCGGCGTCCCGACGAGCGTTGGTTACGGCGCAAGTTTTGGTGGTATCTCAGCACTTTTATCGATGCTTAATTCCTGCGCCAGCGGTGTTTCCGTCGTAAACATCGACAACGGTTTTGGTGCAGGTTACCTTGCCAGCATGATCAATCATCAGGCAGCCCCTAAAACAGATGACAGACCATCATCCTGCCATAAAAACACGGACAAACTGTAAATCTTCATATTAAAAAATATCAAATTCAGCACCAGGGAGGATTATTTATGAAAACACTTTATATAGAATGTAATATGGGTGTTGCCGGCGATATGTTAATGGGCGCCCTCTATGAACTCTGTGATCAGAAAGAAAAATTTTTATCGGACATGAATCAGGCTTTTGCACCTTACGGTGTGACACTTTCTGTGGAACCGGCAGTAAAATGCGGGATCAGCGGCACACACATGAGGGTAGCTGTACACGGGGAGGAAGAACATTCCCATGATGTTCTGCCTGAGCACATTCATGAAGATGGGCACATGACAATCCATGCACAGGAAGAATCCCCTACACACGATCATTGTACACAATGCTACCATGAACACGTTCATGATGAAGATACACTCATGCATTCACATGAACACACTCATGATGAAGATACACTCATGCATTCACATGAGCACACTCATGATGAAGATACACTCATGCATTCACATGGACACTCTCATGACGAGGATACACTCATGCATGTTCACGATCATATTCATGACGAAAATGAGCACACACATACTCACGACAACAACTCGCACCATGAACACCACCACACGCATGCCCACACCAGTTACACCCAGATCTTAGAACAGATCCACACACTTCCATTCCCATCATCGGTAAAAGACTCCGTAGCCGCAGTCTACCGTCTGATCGGGGAAGCAGAATCAAAAGTGCACCACTCCACCTTAGACCAGATCCATTTCCACGAAGTCGGATCGATTGACGCGCTTGTGGATGTGACCGGATGTGCCTATCTGTTATCACTGCTTGAACCGGAAACCATTCTCTGCTCTCCGGTTCATGTCGGAAATGGCTTTGTACACTGTGCCCACGGCACACTCCCGGTTCCGGCGCCTGCCACCGCAGAACTTTTAAAAGGGATTCCTTTTTACAGTAGAAATATTCAGGGCGAACTCTGTACGCCAACGGGGGCTGCTGTTTTAAAACATTTTGTGACCTCTTTCGAAGCCATGCCGCCTATGAATGTAACAGAGATCGGCTATGGTATGGGAACAAAGGATTTTGCTGCCGCCAACTGTGTGCGTGTTTTCCTCGGCGAATCTTCTCCCGGTTCCAACACAGCTCCATCCTTTGATGACTCCGTGCTGTCCATCTCCTGCAATCTCGATGATATGACAGGCGAAGCGGTCGGATTTGCAACTGAACTGCTCTTACAGGCGGGCGCTTTGGACGTATACACAATACCGATTCAGATGAAAAAGAACCGTCCGGGTATTCTTTTAACCTGTATCTGTGAGCCAAAAGACCGTGAACGTCTGACTTCCCTTTTCTTTTTACACACCACAACACGCGGTGTGCGCTATCAGATGTTTGACCGCGCCAAACTTACCTCTGAAATCGAAACCTGCCATTCCGCATACGGCGATATACGGATCAAAAAAAGCAGCGGGTACGGTGTCGAAAAAGAGAAAGCAGAGTTTGAAGATTTAAAAGCCATTTCTGCCGGCCATAACTATGAGGTGTCACTCGACCAGATCCGGGATACGATCGTGAGATAATTTTAAACAGATGGCAGGGCGAAAATCCGATTTTTTCAGACATTTTCGCCCTCTTTCTTCCTCATTTCAGCGTTTCCACAGGCATTTTGGGGGAATCTTCTTCATTTCTGCTGTTTTTCGCCCTGACTTTTTGATTTCCGTGGGCTATTGAAATGAATTCCATCACTTTTCGCCCATTCTCTTTTATATCTGATAAATTTCTATTATAAATCGGGCGAACCACTTTTATTTTCCTCATATTTCACCCATTTTTTATCTTCACCCCCAATCCAGCTAATACAATACTTTGACATCTCATCCGTGACCTCATACACCGGAAGAAACATGGTTTCCGTGCCACGGGAACGGGATCTGTAACTGCTCTGCTGCCAGGGGGGAAAGCTTCATAGGTGTGCTCAACAAAAAATCTTATACACAAAATAGCTGCGTATAAACTTCGTAACCATCTAAAATTTCTTCTTTTTCAGACAATTCATGCAGATAAAGACTCACCATATTTTCCAATACACTTTCTTTTCCAGCGTCAATTATTTCATCTTTAATCTCCTGCAAACACATATGAATCTCCCATTTTTCATTTTCTACAATATATATTCCATCTGTCTCTCTTTGGTTTTTAATCCCATTTTTTCATAGAATTTTTCCGCGGAGGTATTTCCTGCCCAGACATTTAATGTCACTTCATAACAGCCTAACCGTTTCGCTTCGCCCTTTACATATTCAAACAGGCTCTCACCTACATGCTGTCCTCTGGTTTTTGCATCGACGCACAGATCATCGATAAAAAGCGATGTAAACGGCACCATATTATTGGAGAATGGCTGCTGTTTCAACTGGCAGAAAGCATATCCTAAGCATACGTCATTCTCATCTGCAGCTACATAAACAGGCTTTGTATCATCTTTTAACATTTCTTTCAGTTCATCCTCTGTGTACTTTGTCGTCCCCGGAATAAAAATATCCGGTCTTATATCTGCATGGATTTGAAGCACCTGCTCTAATAATTCAATCAGTCTTGGAATATCTTTTTCGTTTGCTCTTCGAATGTTCATTTCACTTGCCTCCATATTTTTTAATTATATCTGTAGTTTGAGTTTCAGGAATTTATTTTGATCCCTGCTTCCATTTATACATTTTCAGACACTGCGGATGCTCAAAATACTCCTGATCAAAGATCCATGCAATGTCAGTTTCCGATAATTCTTCTGCCTTAAATCTCCGATATTTGCTGTTCAGCTATACACTTCCCACTATCTGGGCGTGTTCGGGACTTGCACCCGTTAGAGTGCGCCCATGGCGCGCAAACTAAAAAAGGCTCTGCCAACAATAGCAGAGCCTCCGACATTTTCTTTAAAAACCCACGGTATCCAGCCGGATCGTGGTAAATGATAATCCAAAATTTTTGATTTCTATCTTACTCTTCTAAACTTTCCTTCATTCTGCCAAGCATTCCTGATTTTTTCAACGGCAGTGTAATAATAATGGCAATGATCGTTCCGCCACAGGTGCTGATCAGAAACGGAACAACAAATGTGAATAACGCCGCTGCTTTATTACCCATGACAAGATATGCCACCGGATAAGAGAGCATTCCACCAATGATTCCGGTTCCAACTACTTCGCCAATATAGGCAAATGGAAGTTTTTTCCCATACTTATAGAGAAGTCCGCCAAGCAATGCACCACACATGCTTCCCGGGAATGCCAGAGGGCTTCCCAGTCCTAACAGATTACGGATCAGCGCCGCAATAAATGCCTGTGCCAGTGCCCACCACGGTCCTACGGTAACTGCGCATAAAATATTTACCAGATGCTGTACCGGTGCACATTTTGAACCGAATACCGGGAAGGAAAATAAACTTCCCACCACCGCTACTGCTGCTAAGATTGCTGTAACTGTCAATTTCTTTAAATTAAATTTTTTCATTTTGTCCTCTTTTCCCAGAATCTGCCACATACCACATTCTAAAAAAAGAATGATAAGACTGCAACAGTTCCTATTTTGATTTTACTGCCCCTGCAGCTTTTTCCACAATCAGGCAGAGAATGACTGTGACCACCATATCCGGCAGCGTATTTCCAACCGGCGTATCCACCTGCATCAATATGCGGTAAATCACAAATCCGGCAAGCCATACGATCAGACCTCTCCACTGAAAAGCAGATTTTTCGGCATCTGCTTTCTTTAAAATGAAGTAATCTGCGATCTGGACTGCGATCATCGGCGCAAAAACAGAACCGATCAGATATAAAAAGTTTGTAATGTTATCCATCGGATAAACGATCGCTGCGACTGTTCCAATCACGGTAACAACGATTGCCGCCCATTTTTCCTGAATTTTTGAAGAAATGGAAACACTAGAAACTCCTGCGGAATAGGCATCCAGGAAGGTTGTTGTAACCGTGGAAAATACAATAATGAGAAGTCCGACAACGCCGAAACCGGTTTTTAACATAATCTGTGCAATGTCATATTCACCGGTAAAAATAGCCGCTCCCATACCGATCATGTACATAAAAATGCTGACCAGACTATAGACGATCACACTTGTGAGTGTTGCTGCAAACGGTTTTTCTGCTTCTCTTGTATAATCGCTGATCAGTGGCAGCCAGGAAAGCGGCATTGCCACTGCAAGCTCTACGGCTGCTCCGAACGTTAAACTTCCGTCATCCACAATCGGTGTCATGCTGCCGCTGCCAAAGAATATCACTTTAAAAAGTACCAGTGATAAAATAAAAAGTGCTGTCATGGCAACCGTGTTTAATTTGCCAAGATTGGTCAGTCCAATGAAAATCCACACAATGATCAAAGCACCGATGATGACTGCCCACACCCAGTTTCCGGTATGTAAAACGCCGTCCGCCGCAAGTGCTCCATCATAGATCATGATCGCAGTCCATCCGACAAGCTGTAATACATTTAATACGGCAAAAAGAAGGCTTCCCTTCTCGCCAAAGCTCATTTTTACAGTCTCCATGGCACTTTTGTGCTCTTTCGCTCCGATCATTCCTGCCGCAAACATCATAAGTCCGCCGATCAGATGTCCGAGCAGAATCGCTGCTATTGCTTTTCCAAAGCCTAGCGGCGCAAAGTATGTACCTGTCAGTATTTCAGCTAAGGATACACCGGCACCAAACCAGATTAATCCGTTTGAAAAAACGGAAGTTCTCTTTTCATTCATCCTTCGTACTCTCCTTCGATCGCAAATGCATGGTTCATAGGTCCGCTTCCTTTTCCAAGGTCAAGCATGGCGGCAAGTGCACCGGAAATATAATTTTTCGCATACCTGACAGAAGTTTCTAAATCCCTTCCTTTTGCAAGATTCGATGCGATCGCAGAAGAAAGCGTGCAGCCTGTTCCATGGGTATTTGGATTGTCAATCCTCTTTCCATGAAACCACACCGGCTCTTTCCCTTTCTGGAAAAGAAGGTCGTTGGCATCATTTAACTGATGTCCACCCTTCAATAAAACCGCACAGCCTAAAGTGTTACAAATGACTTCTGCTGCTTTTTCCATATCTGCTTCTGTTCTGATCTCCATTTCGGAAAGCACTTCCGCTTCCGGGATATTCGGAGTGATAACAGTTGCAAGAGGCAATAATTTACTTTTCAATGTGCTGATGGCGTCCCCACTGATCAGTCTTGCCCCACTGGTTGCCACCATGACAGGATCCACCACAATATTTTTTGCATGATACTCTGTCAGTTTTTCCGCAATTGTCTCGATCAGTTCACTCGACGAGACCATTCCGGTTTTGATCGCATCCGGATGAATATCCGTAAAAATACTATCCAGCTGCTCTGCCAAAAATTTCGGAGTTATCTCCATAATATCTGTTACGCCGGTCGTATTCTGGGCAGTCAGAGCCGTGATCGCGCTCATCGCGTATACGCGGTTTGCGGTCATTGTCTTAATATCTGCCTGGATGCCGGCGCCTCCACTGGAATCACTTCCAGCGATTGTTAATGCTGTGTACATAGAATCCTCCTTGTTTTCTGAAGGAAAATGCGAGCCCATTGGTGAGCAGAGGATTTTCCTCCCTTGTTTCATTTCTGCATTAATTTTGTATAGCGACCTAAGGTGGTGCCCCCAATCTGCCGCTGTCATATATCATTTACCTTCATGCAGCCTTATCGGCACAATCGACCAAAAACAAAAAGTGCAGAAACCCAACCAAAGATTCCTGCACAAAAAAACTCTTGTGATCCATTATCTCCCTACGTTGGCATTATCCAAATCAGGTTCCGGGTTAAAGCGTCCGCTTACTCTCAGCCCGCCTGTGCGAGCACCCCATTTTTTGTTTTCGGCATCATTTTTGTGATGATCTGTTTTTATAACAGCTTTATTATACACGCCTGTTCTCAAAATGCAAGTTTTTCTTGCATAAATTGCTGTTCTTCTTCTGTGAGTTGATTGCCGATCTCACACGATACAAATCCACACTGTGGACTAAAATATAATCTGTCTAACAGAACATATTTTGCAGCCTGCTTAAGTCTGTTAATTCGGGCAGTCCCTGCCCTATATATTTCTTTATGCTATTTGTCTCAGTCCTTCTGCTAATATATTTTTTGCCGCATTGATATCCCTGTCATGTTCTGCTCCACATTTCGGGCATATCTACATCCTCACTGACAAATCTTTTGTATCTGGATTCTGATACCCACAAACGGAACATAATTGACTAATAGCATAAAATGTATCTATTTTGATATAGTTCCTGCCATTCCATTTTGACTTATACTCTAACTGCAACAGTATCGATATAACCACTTTTAATAACATAATTTTACGCATTAATTGTAATAAGGAAGAGGATGGATTGAAAACTACACCTGATTCTCAGTATGCATTAAATGCTCTTGCCATTGGAAAAATAAAAGTGGAATATAAGAGGTGTGCGTGGTACAATAGAGAGCGAAATTGAAGTTGATGGAGGATAAGATGGCACAGCAGAATATATAGATAACGAAGTGTTCTTTGAGGGGTACAAAAAGATTAGAGATAACAAAATAAATGCCAATAACTTATTTGAAATACCTGCATTGTTTTCTATGTTGCCAGATATAAAAAATAAAAGAGTATTAGATTTGGGATGTGGATTTGGAGAACATTGTAAACGCTTTATTGATTGTGGCGCAAAAAAGGTGGTTGGGATTGATATATCCGAAAAAATGTTAGAGGTTGCCAGAAACGAAAATAGTGATCCTAATATAATTTACATCAATATGCCTATGGAAAAAATTGCAGAATTAAATGAACAATTTGATATAGTAGTTAGTTCATTAGCGTTCCATTATGTTGAAGATTTTGAAGGAGTTGTTAGAGACATTCACAATATGCTTGATACAGAAGGTATATTTATTTTTTCACAAGAGAATCCGTTATGCACCTGCCATTCTGGAGGAAACAGATGGACTAGAGACGAGCTGGGCAATAAGATACATCTTAATCTTGCGGATTATGGTATCGAGGGTGAAAGAGAGTCCGTATGGTTTGTTAATAATGTAAAAAAATACCATAGAACTTTCTCGACAATCATAAACACATTAATAAATGCAGGATTTTCGATAGAAAGAATGATTGAACCATTACCAACAGATGAAATACTTGAACAATATCCAGATTACAAGGATTTGTTTCATAAGCCAGATTTCTTATTGCTAAGAGTAAAGAAGTGAAACCAGCCGGTGTCTCCACTAAAATCACCTCCAGCGGTTATGATCGATCACAGTGGTAATATTACATCAAAAACCGTTCCTCCAGACGGATTTGATCTGACTGTAATACTGCCATCATGCACTCTCACGATTTCACGGACAAGTGCAAGTCCAAGTCCTACACCGCCAAGTTCCCGGCTTCTGGATTTATCCACACGAAAGAATGGTTCAAACACGCGTTCCCTGAGTTCCTCAGGGATTCCGTTTCCCGTATCCTCCACGGACAGATAAACATGTTTTTCCTTCCGGTATGCAGTTACTGTAACCTGTCCGCCTGAATGATTATATTTTATGGCATTCTCAACAAGATTGTATACCAGCCTGTAAATAAGAATGTCACTTCCAACCATCGTTATATTTTTACATTTTCCAGTAAGTTTTATGTTTTTTTCCTGTGCAAGAGGATCCAGATCTGCTAACACTTCATCAACAAGCGCGTCAACCATAATTTCATCATCCCGTCCCACAGTCTGGAGTTCACTCATATCAAGGAGCGTTTTTACCATTTTACTGAGTCTTCCATTCTGCTCGGTAACCATCTTTATTGTCTGCAATGTATCAGCATCATTATCCGGATGCCGTGTAGAATTATAAAGATCAAGCTGTACCTGCATCAAAGATAATGGCGTCCGCAGTTCATGTGCTGCATTTGCGGTAAATTGCCTCTGTATCTCAAATGCGTCCGAGAGACGTTCAAGCATCTTATTATACGAAACGCTAAGCTGGTTCAATTCTTTAACTTTATTTTCTTCTATTCGTGAAGCTGCCAGATTTTGCGCCTGTACTTCTTCAATTTTATCAGAAAATTCACGGATTGGTCTGAGTGCATGCCCACTTATAAAATATGTAACTACCCCGCCAATAAGAGCCAATATGGCTGATATCAGCAGACTGTTTTTTTTGTAATCTTCCTTATTATTATATGCCTGGATAGAAAAATCATTGGCAAACTCATCCCACTTATCATCTGGAATGCTGATATATATTTCATCCGTATCCTCCCCGTTATCCTCTCCCTGGGCATCCACAGTCTCCTGCAGGGAATCGATATAATACACGCCATTTTTATAGACAAACATCGTCAGACATCCACATATAACTGCAATATATACTGTAATGATACAGGTAAGCCTCCACTGCAGTGACATTCTTTTCATCGTTCAGACTCCTCCCGTATTTTATATCCCTCTCCCACCTTGTTTAAAATCGGATCATATCCAAGTTCAGCCTTAAGCTTTTTCCTAAGCGAAGACATGTGTACTCTGATGGCACCACTAAAGCTATCCACGGATGCATCCCAGACATGTTCCATCAATTCCTCCTGACTTACCGGTCTTCCAGGATTCAGAAGTAAATATTCCAAAATGCCATTTTCTTTTCTTGTCAGGGAAATCATTTTCCCTTTTGCATATGCCTCACGTCTTACCGTATCGAACTTTATCCCACCACTTTCCAGACACACATCTTTCTGCACAAATTTTCTTCTTGTCAGACTTCTGATACGCGCCTCAAGTTCCTGCAGATGAAATGGTTTTTCCATATAGTCATTTGCCCCTGCATCCAGTCCTTCAACCTTATCCGCAATCTGCCCTCTTGCAGATAATATAAGAACCTTTGTCTCCTCATTTCTCTGTCTGAGTTCCTTTAAAATCTCCATTCCATCCATACCGGGCAGATTCAGATCCAGAACAATCAGATCATAATTTTCCGTCAGGACACTTTCAAAAGCCTCTTCCCCATCATAACAGGTATCCACCTCGTACCCTGCATCATACAGCCGTTTTGCAACCATGTCACACATTTGTTTCTCATCTTCAACTATCAATAATCTCAAAATTCATTCACCCGCTTCTTAACACAAATTTTACAACAGCTATTGTATAATACTAACATCAGCTGGTCAATAAATACAACAAATGAAAGGAGTAAAATATCTTGAAGTGCAAAAAAATCTATCAGTCGATCCTGCTCATCTCAGGTATCACCATGATAAGCTACGGTGCGGTCAGAGGAGAAGCAGCTGTCGTGCTCGGTAAAGCAATAAAATTATGTCTGGAGTGTGTCGGAATTGGATAAAAAAAAGACTTTTCTATCAAAAAATATAGCTGTACTACGCGGATGGATGCAGGCAGCTGCCACGCTGCTTACGAATATCCATATTCCTAATTTATGGAAAGGTAAAATATATCAGGGCAGCGTAAAAAACGTATGTGTACCAGGATTAAATTGTTACTCCTGTCCTGCGGCAACCGGAGCATGCCCAATTGGGGCTTTTCAGGCAGTTGTCGGTTCATCAGGATTTAAATTTTCATACTACATAACCGGATTTTTTATTTTACTCGGTGTAACACTCGGAAGATTTATATGTGGTTTTCTGTGTCCGTTTGGATGGTTTCAGGATTTACTTCATAAAATACCCGGGAAAAAATTTTCTACAGCCCGGCTCAGACCGCTGCGCTATTTAAAATATATCATCCTGATCATTTTTGTTATACTTCTTCCGATGCTGGTAACGAACTCTATCGGAATGGGAGATCCTTTCTTCTGTAAATATATTTGTCCTCAGGGTGTCCTGGAAGGAGCTATCCCTCTCGCACTTGGAAATGCCGCTATACGTTCTGCACTGGGAAAACTTTTTTCTTTTAAATGCCTTATTTTAATCACAGTTATTGTGTTAAGTATTTTGTTTTACAGACCATTCTGTAAATGGATCTGTCCTCTTGGAGCAATCTACTCATTATTTAATAAAGTCAGCTTTCTTTCTATTAAAATTGAGAACAGCAGCTGCATCGGATGCGGGCAATGCCAAAAGGCATGTAAAATGGATGTGGATGTGTGTAAAACTCCAGATCATCCGGAATGCATACGATGCGGAGCCTGTATAAAAGCCTGTCCTAAAGATGCGATCCACTACCAGTTTATGGGGAAATCATGTAAAAAAAAGAACAACAGTAACCAGCAGTCATAAACCAGTAACTATTAATCTTATTACAATTTAAAAAAGGAGCAATTATCCATGAAAACAAAAATTACATTTATTTCAGTTGTCACACTCAGCATCGCACTGCTGCTTACATCCTGCAGCGGAAAAGGAACTGTAAGCACCACAGAACCACAGAATACCACGGCTGAAGACAGCACGGCATCTGCGGACAATTCCAACACAAAGCTGGATGATTTATATCAGCAGGAGAACCGGATCTTTGCAGAGCATAAAGATATATGGGACAAATTATTTGGTCTGATGAATAAAAACACTGCAGATTCAAACGGAAATTATGCTGATTATCTGGCTGATACCGCTGAATCAAACAAAGATTCTTTTACTGATGACGAATTCAAAACACTTACTGATGATATTGAAACCATACGAAAAATCGAAGAACAGATCGCAGAAATTGAAAAAGAAACTACAGAATCCGATAAAAATGGGCAGAATACTAATTCTGAAGATGCATCACCATTCAAAAATTTCTCAGGTCAGGATTTCGATGGTAATTCTGTTGACGAAAGTCTTTTTTCCGAAAATGCAGTAACTGTCATCAATTTCTGGTTTACCGGCTGCAAGCCTTGTGTTGCTGAGTTATCCAAACTGAATGAATTAAATGATGCAGTCAGGGCAATGGGAGGAGAAGTAGTCGGCATCAACACAGAAACCTTCGATGGAAATGAATCGGCTATCAAAGAAGCTGCCTCTGTTCTTGAAAGCCAAGGTGCTAAATACCGCAATCTTTCTATTGATTCATCTTCAGATGCAGGCAAATATGCCTCCAATATCATGGCATTTCCTACCACAATACTCGTCGACAGAAATGGTAACATCGTGGGTGATCCGATGCTCGGTGGAATCGATAATCAGGATAACTATGATACTCTGATGAAACAGATCCAATCTGTAATCGATGCAGACAGCTCAAATAAATAACCCTTTTATGATACTCTTTTGTACATAACCGGCACATCATACCCAACGGTTCTCTTTTCATTCACTCCCGGACTTTCAGATACCTCCCGGCAGGTATCTGAAAGTCTCTCCCATTACCGGTATAACTTTCTTTTATCTGCATTCTCCTTATGCTTTCTTAAGTCGTCCTCTTTAACGTTCCAATATAATCTCCATTATGATAAACAAATGGTCCGGGTTCTCCCTCTTCTCCAAAATATTCCGGTCTTAAGGACAAGATATCGAGCAGTTCATCAATTGTCTGCACCCTGGTTGCCTGATATGGCTGTTCAAATGCAATCTTTTCTACAAACAAATAATAATCACTATACTTTATCAGGATACCTGTATGACCTACAAAAACAGCATCCGAATATGGATCATATATTACGATACTAAGAAGTGATATTCTGTCATTATCTATTTGAAATCCATATTCTTTCCAGCTGTCGCAAAATGCAGATTCCGGATGTCTGTCATCCGTAACACTCTTTTCACCATAAAGTGTGGTAAACATGTCTTTGTTCTCTTTTAGGATTTCATATCTGTCCACATTATCTATCGCTTCTGTATCAAACATCAGATAGGTTCCCTCATAATGATCTTCCGTTAATTCCGAGCGGATCACCCCATCTAACAGAAGAAAAGCTGTCATTCTACAGTCCGCATCTGAATAATCATGATTCTGTTCCCAGCCATCCATACATTTACCGATATCCGCTTTCATTTTTCCAGGATCTGACCATGTATCTTCCAGCTTCGCATTTTTTCCTGCGGAATCTGCAAAATCAACCGCCCATTCCCGAAATATGTCTACATGCGCAGCTCCCGCAGAGTCAAGTTCTTTACAGATCTCAGTAATCGTATTGTTCCCTCCCATATATGTTGCACCAGGTATCTTTTGTTTCTGCACTGTTTCTGTGCAGGCCGCCAGCATCATAAATGCAGACACAATCATAGCAATAACAGACAGCTTCATGGCTGTTTTGGTTTGTTTTTTCAACAGATATTACCTCTTCTCCCCTAAATGATCATGACGTAAAAATCGTTCCTGTCAATTCTTTTCATCCTCGATCGTGAGTGTTCCAGGTCTTACATTCAAATAGATACTGCCCTTGTCCACTTTATACATATCAAGCAGCATTACCCAGAGACGGTGTATTGCGTCAAGTAATACATTCGATACCTCTATGCTGTATGGCAGCAGTGCATGAATATCAAAAAAACGCATGCCAAGTGGTGGTAAAAATACCATATTGCTTGATTTTACTTTCTGCTCTCCTATGCTTCTGTTTGCAGTTTTTAACATTTCATAAGTGATCAGACAAAAATCTTTTCCTTTATATTTACAATAGTAAGAAACATAGCACTCATCAATCGTCCAGTCTAATCCGTCCTCATGCTCAACGGGTTTTTCTTCTGCCGGATTTGCCTCGGTAGTCATAACCTCTACACTCCAGCGGATTCTTCCTTCTTTTGTCTCTCCCATCATCTCCTGGATCTCACGAAAAATTTCTTCCTGTTTTTTCACATTAATCTCCATTCTTGCGCTGTCTTTTGCGCATCTCAAGTTTGTGCGTAAGCACAAATCTTGCGTGTGAAAAATCTTATTTTTCACACTAATCTCCATTTCTAAGCAGCTAATGATATTATTTTTTTCATAAAAGCTATATATTTTGCCCGGAAACAAATAGCCGTACTAATCCCTCACATAAATATCCGAAAGATTCTCAAGGATCGCTCCTGCGACATCCGGTTTGTTCATCGTATAAATATGCACATGATTGACACCGTTTGCGATCAGATCGATGATCTGGTCTGTCGCGTAGGCGATACCTGCCTGTTTCATGGCAGCCGGGTCACTTCCAAAACGGTCAACGATTGCAAGGAAACGGCGCGGTACCAAACTTCCGGACAGGGCAATGCTCCGTTTTACCTGGTTTGCGTTGGTGATCGGCATAATTCCTGCTACGACAGGAACATCGATTCCATGTTTTAGTGCTTTGTACATAAAGTTATAAAGAATATTATTGTCAAAGAACATCTGTGTTGTGAGGAACTCACATCCGGCATCCACTTTTTCTTTCAGATGGATCAGATCTTCCTCTAATGTCTGTGACTCAGGATGTCCTTCCGGATAGCAGGCTCCGCCGATACAGAAATCTCCCTGTGATTTGATATCATAGATCAGCTCACTTGCATGTTTATACTGATTTGGCAGCGGGAAATCCGCATTCTGCGGGATATCTCCGCGCAGTGCAAGTACATTTTCAATCTGCTTTTCTTTTAACTCCTGAATCACAGAGGCAACTTTCTCCTTAGTCGAAGATGCACAGGTGAGATGTGCCAGTGCCGGAATATGATTCACATTTCTCACTTCATTTGCAAGTTCTACCGTATAATCAGAAGTTCCGCCGGTTGCACCATAAGTAACACTCATATATGCCGGTTTCAATGCTGCCATATCACCGACAATCTTTTTGTAGTTGTCTAACTGTGCACCCTGTTTCGGCGGGAACAGTTCACAGGAAATCGTTACATTCTCTGTATTTAATAATTCTGTAAGTCTCATAAATCCCTCTTTCTGCTAAAAGCTTCGTAATTTATCGGAACCGTCATCCACGGTATTCTCGATCTTTCGTATCACAACATAATAGGAATAATTCTCATTGACAGCCACTTCCACGCGGTCACCGACCTTATGTCCAAGCAATGCCTTTCCAAGCGGTGACTCATTGCTGATCAGATTCTTTAAAGAATTACCGCGGACGGTGGTCACAAGTTTATAAACTTCTTCCTCATCGTCCTCCTCAAAATAAACCGTCACCGTATTATTCATACCAACTTCATCCTCCGCAGAATCCGTTGAAATCACTTTTGCGGTTTTGATCATTCTCTCTAAATAGCGGATACGGCTCTCATTCTGGTTCTTATCTTTCTTTGCCGCATGGTACTCGAAATTCTCACTTAAGTCTCCCTGCGCTCTTGCCTCCTTCACTGCCTCTAAGGCCTCTTTGCGCACCACAAGTTTCCGGTACTCAATCTCCTCTTCCATCTTTTTTATGTCCTGTTCGGTCAATTCGTCGTACATGAATCTTCCTCCTTACTTGTCATTTCAGCGATTATTATAAATTCTTTCCAGTTTTCCGTCAAATAAATTTCTGTGTAAACATCTCTTTACTGATCCATTGAATTTCGCATTTTGTACATTTTTTGGCACATACTGACAATATATATCCACTTGCGGGATCATAGCTTTGCAGATACCATTCTCCCGTCTGCCCCGCTTTTAAAAATTTAACCTGATCCTGCAGTACACAAAACGATGCAAGATCCAATGCCATCCCTTTTCCAACCGCTTTGATATAACTTTCTTTTCTTGTCCATAACTCTGTAAAATAACAGTCTGCTTTTTTCATTTTTCCCTTTTGTAATGCCAGATATTCCTCCGGACAGAAAAAACGTTCTGCCACTTTCATCTGTCCTTTCCGGATCTGTTCCACATCAATTCCAACTTCTTCATCTGAAAAAACACCTGCCACATATCTTCCAGAATGTGACAGGTTAAAATGTATACCGGTTTTTCCATTTAATACCGGTTTTCCTTTCTCTCCGAATCTAAGATACATCTGCTGCATTTTCCCTGGTAACAGACTGATTCCATATTCCCTCAGGGCATACTCTAACAATAATCCTGCTGCTAAAGATCTGCACCGGTCTTCTTTTTTTTTCAATTGCATTATTTTATTTTTCCGGTCTTCCGTGATAAAAGGCAGCATCTGTGCAAATATCTTTTCATCCCCAAATGGAACAATATCCGTCATATAAATCTTCACGCGTCTTATTCTCCCTCGATCCGGATAATGCTTCTAAGATGTTCTCTTTCCCTGGACAATTCCTCATATACCGGCATCAGTCCATCATTTATTCCGGCACGAAGCGGCTCTACAATTTTTTCGACCGTATCAAACATCGGTGTGATTCCCATATTGGCAAAGACACCTTTTAAAGTATGTGCACAGTCAAACGCCTTTTTTCTCTCATCTTCTGCAAGTGCCTCTTTTAATCCATCAAAAGCCTCGTCCTCTGCCACCATCGGAAGGCAGCTTTTATATAATTCCTCATCTCCTAAAAAACGCTCTAAAGCTCCATCTAAATCGCATCCCCATGCTCTTAATTTTTCCAATACCTCACACATTTTTCTATCATTCCTCCGATTGTTCTTTTTCCTGTTCCATCTCCCTGTCTTTCGTTTTTCCGGATAATAACAGCCTGTATTTTTCTAATTCCCATTCCAGTTGTTTTGGTTCTGTCACATTTAAGAAAACACCATATATGATATGTTTATTTCCTACAATTCCTACATCATACAGCTTTAATGATATAAAAATTTCTTCTCCTGCTTCATTCTTCCTGGAAAATTCACATTGTGTTTCACGTCCTTTATCTGCTGTATAAAAAAAAGCATCCAGAATACGCTTATGATATCGTTTTGGAATTCCCTGAAAAATATCTTTTTTCTGACTGATATCCTGATATCCAAACACCTCATAATACGCATTATTTACGCGTATTATCTCAATCTGTTCTTTGCCGTACTCATAGACAGCCACACCCTGTTTTGCATTTAAAAAGAGTGACTCCAGCTGGGAGGCCGGCGTCCACAGGCTATCTATGTCAACTAAGCGTTCTGTCTCTTTCTTTCTCTCCGCATGCGGTCTGTCAAACTGCAGTTTTTCGTATTCTTCCACAGGCATCGGTTTTGCAAAATAATATCCCTGTACATATTCACAGCCAATACTCCGCAAAAATTCCACCTGTTCGATCCGTTCCACACCTTCCGCAACAACCGGCATATTCAGCCATTTTGCCATACGGATCACTGCCGCCATGATATTTTCTCCGCGTCCTTCCCTGTCATCACCGGCAAAAAACTTCATGTCCATCTTTAAAACATCAACCACAATATCCTTTAAAACATTTAAAGAAGAATAACCACTTCCAAAATCGTCCATCAGAATGTAAAATCCCTCTTCGCGCAAACGCTGTATCATATCCTGCACTGCTTTGGGATTTGTATTGTATGCACTCTCTGTCAGTTCTACCTGAAACAGTCTGCGTGGAATCCGGTAACTGTCCACCAGATTGCAGATCACATTCACGATATCTTTGTTGTAAAGACTGATCCTCGAAAGATTGACGGATATCGGAAGCGGATTCTTTCCTTCATCCATCCACTTTCTAAGCTGGATGCAGGTCTGCTCCCACACATAATAATCCAGCTTTGTGATAAATCCATTCCGTTCAAATACCGGTATAAACTCTCCCGGTGAAATCATTCCACGTTCCGGATGTTTCCAGCGAACCAGCGCCTCCGCTCCAGCGATCTGATTATCGCTGAGCCCGTATTTTGGCTGATAGAATACAACAAATTCATGATTTTCCAGTGCACTTTTCATGCTGTTTACGATCCGCTGTTCCTTCTCGATCTCCTGGCTCATCTGCCGTGTATAAAATGCATAGTTACGGATATAATTGCCTTTGCAGTGCTTTGCCGCAAGGTTGGCACGATCGTACATGTGATCCGGTGTTATTTTCTTTCCAGCGATCAGATAAACACCAAATATCGGTACAATATCAAAATCAAGCGGGTATCTGCTTAAGATATCACGCATTTTATCAAAACTTTCGACCAGTTCTTTTGTATTTTCATAGGATACGCAGAAGCAGAATATATCCGCATCCATCCTGCCAAAGGTAACGTCACTGCGGTTTCTGACTGCACATATCAAAAGGTCTGCAATATATTTCAGCAGCATGTCCCCTGCACTCATTCCAAAGAAAGAATTGATCAGCTGGAACTTTTCAATATCCATCCGCACAAAAGCAAAATGCCGGTCCGGATATCGCTCTAACATAGAAGATGTCGCCTGAAACATATGGGTCTTATTATAGATGCCGGTAAGGATATCATATTCTGCACGGTACTTTAACGCTTTGCTGATATTCTGACTGCTGCTGCCAATCACATTCTTCAGCCGGAACCGGACAACATCCACATCATACGGTTTCCGGATAAAATCCCATGCTCCCATGCCCAGGCATTTAATCTCTGTCTCAATGTCAATCTCCATCGTAAGTACAATGACAGGTATTGCCTGATACATCTGCGCTTTATGATACCGTTCCAGAAAATAATACCCGTCATACTCCGGCATAACGATATCTAAAAGTACCGCCGTTATCTCCGTGCTTCGTTCATAAAGAATCTCAAATGCTTCCTTGCCATTTTCTGCCTCTATCACCTCGTACGTACCGCTCAAAATTCTTTTCATCATGACACGTTCGACCTGTTTATCATCTACGACTAATACCTTGCTCTTTTCAGACATATTCTCACCTATCCGCCCCCCCAAAAAATCCCATAAAAAAAACCTGACTTTATCATAGCAAAGTCAGAGTTTCTTTTCAATAGTCATCATTTAACCTTCTGCAAAAAAAAGGTCGATTTTTCCACAAAGGCAGATATCTGTCGAAGATGCGCCAACCTGAATTTCATACGTTCCATTTACCGGAACCGGCATCTTTTTGTCTGTGTCATAACGGGAAAAATCTCTTTCCTCCAAAATAACACAGATCCTCTTTGTTTCCCCGGCATCAAGCCTGACTTTTTCAAACGCTTTCAGTTCATGAACCGGTCTGTCTTTTTTCTGTTCCGGTGCCACATAAATCTGAATGGTCTCTTTCCCTGCACATTTTCCTGTATTGGTTACCGAACAGGAAACTTTCACGGTCTGTCTGCCATTTTCCTGCTGCCGTATAATTTCAAGATCATTATAGGTAAATGCCGTATAGGAAAGTCCATGACCAAACGGGAACAGGACATCTGTTTTTTTTGTGTCATAATAACGGTAACCGACCATCACACCTTCCCTATACTCCACACGGTCTTTCTTTCCAAATGTTCCGATCGTATGTGCCGGACACTGCGACGCATCACGGATAAATGTTTCTGCCAGCTTTCCGGATGGATTTACTTTTCCAGACAAGATCTCTGCCAGGGCTGTTCCCCCTTCCATACCGGCATAGTAGCTCCAGAGGATTGCTTTTGCCTTTTCTGCCCACGGCATCTCAACCGGTGCACCTGCATACATGCAGACCACCGTATCCGGCACGGCCTTTAGCAGAGCATCGATTACTTCATCCTGCCCGTATGGCAGTTTCATGTTCACACGGTCAAGTCCCTCCACATCAAAATCGTGGTTCAGTCCGCCCACGAAAATAACAATGTCACTTGCTTTTGCCAGTGCAACTGCTTCCGCTAAGGCTTCCTGCTGTTTTTCATCCAGTGCTCTTCCACTTATAGTGCTTTCCTTTTCGGTATCCTCTGCAGTCTCCGTGCTCGCCGCCTGCCAGTTGATCTCAGATGCCTCTTTCTTATCCGGAATCACATAGCCCGGTGCGTAAGAAACTTTCACATTTCCACCAAGTAACTTTTTGATTCCCATAAGCGGTGATATCTCATACAGTGCCTTGATTTCTGCACTTCCTCCCCCGTTCGAATGGATCGCAGCGGCATTTGCGCCGATCACGGCAACCTTACAGCCGGATTCTGCCTGAAGCGGCAATACCTGATCTTCATTTTTCAGTAAAATCATGGACTCGCGCGCCACATCGAGCACTGCCCTGCGGTGTTCCTCCGTATTGTATGCGCCTGTCTTACGATGTTTTCTCTCCGGTCCGATCATTTTTAAACGCAGCATCATGCGGAGGATATTGCGCACTTTCTCATCCACCAGCGATTCTTCGATTTCTCCATCCTTCACTGCTTTTAACAGAGGATCTGCCATGTACTGTTCGTCGAACTGATACTTGACATCCATCTCAAGATCCAGCCCGGACTCTGCCGCCAGTTTCGTATCATGCACAGCACCCCAGTCGGAGATTACCACGCCGTCAAATGACCAGTCTTTCCGCAACTTCTCGTTGAGCAGGGACTTACTCATACAGCAGTGCTCACCGTTTAACAGATTATAGGCTCCCATCAGAGCAAGGGTGTGTCCCTTTTCTACCGCCGCTTGAAATCCCGGAAAATAAATTTCTTCCAGTGCTGTCTCATCGATGATTGTATCCACCCAGAGTCTTTCAGTTTCCTGTGAGTTTGCCGCAAAATGTTTCACGCATGCCGCGACATCGTTTTCCTGGATTCCCTCGATCATCGGTACAACCAATTCTTCGATGAGTCCCGGATCTTCGCTCATATATTCAAAATTCCTGCCACAGAGCGGACTCCGCTTGATGTTGATGCCCGGAGCTAAGATCACATCTTTGCCCCTGCCTCTTGCCTCCTCACCCAGCACTTTTCCGGCTTTCTTTGCCAGATCACGGTTCCAGGTGGATGCAATGGCGCTGTTGCACGGAAGATAAGTCACATAATCTTCCGTCGTCCCGACATTCCGCCATTCATTGTCCGCAAATTCTGCGCGCACTCCCATCGGTCCATCCGACATATAGAGCGGTGGGATGGAAAGCCGCTCCACTCCTTCGGTGCGGAATAAACCCGCACCGTGGATCATACCGATCTTTTCTTCTAAAGTCAGCTCTTTTAAAATTTCTTCAATGTATGTTTCCTGCATTAAAATACAACCTCAGCCTTGCCGTCCCCGTGAAACTCTACGATGACATTTTCTCCATCCTGTGTATAGGATGCACCGTTTACCTGCTTTGGAGCACCGACATTCATCAATGCCACTTTGGATGCCTTTTTGCTCTCCACTGTGATTTCATAGGAAGTTCCATTCTTTACAACGTCTGCAGATGCTTCTTTTTCATTTTCTGTTCCATAGACAACAGTCTCCGCTTGAATGCCATCCTTCAATGCATAAGCACGGAATGTCACTCCGTCCGCATAATCATAAACCGCATTGTCATTTCTTGCACCCATAGCCACGATGCTGCCCTCTTTGACATAGAGAGGAATGCTTAAATAACCATGTTTTTCTGTATACCATTTACCGCCCTCTTTGACTTCTCCGGTCAGTAAGGATGTCCAGGTTCCCTCCGGCAGATAGTACTCTGCGATGCTGTCATCACGGAAGATTGGTGCAGCCAGTAAGGAATCACCTAACATATACTGGGTTGCCAGGTAAGCACAGTTCTTGTCCTCGGTAAATTCAAGCACCATGCTCCGCATCATCGGGATACCGGTCTTTGATGTTTCGATCGCATTGCGGTACAGATACGGCATTAAGGATGCCTTAAGCTGTGCGAAATAACGTACCACATCTACTGCTTCCTCATCATATGCCCACGGCACACGGTAAGAAGTAGATCCGTGCAGTCTTGAATGGGAAGAAAGCAGACCGAACGCACACCATCTCTTATAGACATCCGGTGTGGAAGTGCTCTCAAATCCTCCGATATCATGGCTCCAGTATCCAAAACCGGAACTTGTCAGTGACAGGCCTCCGCGAAGGCTCTCCTCCATGGATTCATAATCAGACCAGCAGTCACCGCCCCAGTGAACCGGGAACTTCTGTCCGCCTGCAGTTGCAGAACGTGCAAAAAGAACAGCCTCTTTTTCACCTTTTTTCTTCTTTAATATGTTAAATACCACCTTATTGTAAAGGTATGTATAGTAGTTGTGCATCTTGACCGGATCAGAACCGTCGTAATATACCGCATCCGTCGGGATTCTCTCACCAAAATCTGTTTTGAAGCAGTCAACACCCATATCGAGCAGTGCCTCTAACTTTTTGCTGTACCACTCGCAGGCTGCAGGGTTAGTAAAGTCCACAATGGCAAGTCCCGGCTGCCACATATCCCACTGCCATACATCGCCATTTGGACGTTTTAAGAAGTAACCGCCCTCGACACCCTCTTTGAACATGGAGGACTCCTGTCCCACATAGCTGTTGATCCAGACACAGATCTTTAATCCTTTTGCTTTCAGACGTTTTAACATGCCCTCCGGGTCCGGGAATACTCTTGAATCCCAGGTAAAATCACACCAGTTGAAATCTTTCATCCAGAAGCAGTCAAAATGGAATACGGATAACGGGATCTTGCGGTCAAACATTCCATCGACAAAACTGTTGACTGTCTTTTCATCATAATTTGTCGTAAAGGATGTGGACAGCCAGAGACCGAATGTCCACGGTGCCGGAAGTGACGGTTTTCCAGTGATATCTGTATAGCGCATCAGCACTTCTTTCATCGTCGGCCCGTTGATCAGGAAATAGTCAAGGTTTTCACCCGGTACGGAAAATTCAACCTTGGTTACCATCTCTGTTGCAACTTCAAAGGACACGCGCTCCGGATGGTTTACAAACACACCATATCCTTTATTGGAAATATAAAACGGGATATTTTTATAAGACTGCTCTGTGGAAGTACCGCCGTCCTCGTTCCAGATATCCACGCTCTGTCCATTTTTTACAAACGCAGAAAAACGCTCGCCAAGTCCATAGATCAGCTCGCCAACGGAAAGTGATAACTGCTCTCTCATATAAGCATCTTCCGGTCCTTTATCATAGGCAAAACCTTTCCAGTCGGTCTTCATGTATGCAAGATCTCTCCATCCGCTTGCAGTGATTTTCTCCTCACCGCGGTAAAATGTGAGTGCTCCGTTCTCTTTCTGCACTTCCAGACGCAGTGTACCGCTTGAAATGACCAGTTTGTCCTCCGTATCTTCTGCCTTTAAATGTCCGCTCTCCGCAGGTGCGATCTCAAATGACGGTGCCTTTTTCTGCACGCCCATGTGATGATAAGTCTGAACCCTAAGCACTTCCTCATACGGTGCTGAAATCACGATCGTGAGGTTGATTCCGCCAAGGGTATCGCCGCGCTGTGTGATCTTGCTTGTCGGCGCACAGATCGTCACCTGATCTTTCTCGATTTTTGAAAAATATACTTCTGCCGGAGAAAAGCACTCGCAGCGCTCTTTCTGCAGCCAGCATCCATTACTGAATTTCATATGATAATCCTCCCTGTTTTCCGAAGGAAAATGCGACTGCTATCAGGAGCAGAGGATTTTCCTCCCTGTAATTATCTCATTTTGTCTCATCTTACTATACCCACCCTGCAAAAAATACCCTCTAAATTGTACATAAAACACTCGATAAATTTGACAAACAAAACGTTCGCATTTATACTTACGTTTAGTACTTTTATCATTGGAACAGGAAGGTTATTTTTATGTATCGCGTTTTAATTGCAGATGATGAATCCATTATCCGGGAAGGTATCAAATGTCTGTTCGACTGGGAATCTCTCGGCTATACGATCGCCGGAGAAGCTGCAAACGGTGATTTGGCCTATCAGCAGATTCTTTCTTTACATCCGGATATCGTTCTCTTAGACATCCGCATGCCGGGAATGTCAGGGCTTGACGTTATCCGGGAGGCAAGAGCACAGGGTTTTACCGGAAAAGTCATTATCTTAAGCGGTTACTCTGATTTCAAATATGCGCAGGAAGCCATCCGTTACGGAGTGCAGTATTATCTGACAAAGCCGATCGACGAGGATGAACTTGAGGAGATTCTTCGTTCGATCAAAGAAAACTTAGACAAGGCTGCTGCAACTGCAAATACCCGGGAACATTACCGTGAAAAGGCAAGAGAGACCATCATCCGCGATCTTTTAACGAATGATATCGATCTTTCCCACATAAATACAACAGATCTCCATCTGACAGCAGACACCTATCAAGTTGTGATCTATGAGAAATACAGTCACAATACTGCAGATGCCTCCTATCGTTTTTCGGATCTTCTGCGCGTGACGAATCAGGATAATAACTCCTACGATAACATTACGCTGCAGTATCATGAGGTTATTTTGCTGAAAGGCACTTTTGCCATTCAAAAGTTTAACGATTTTCTGGAGCGTTACCGGAGAGAACGGCGTCCACAGGAGAACTCTCCTCTCGACAGTCTCTTTATTACATACGGTGCGTGCGTGTCAGATCTGTCGGAAGTCTATATTTCCTATATTCAGGCGAAACAGCTCTTAGAACGCCGTTTCTTCTGCGAGCAGGAACAGCACACGATCGGTTATACCGAACTGCCGGACCCGGACAGTTTAAAATCCATCTTAAACGACGCTTTTTTAAACCGTTACGCTACCAGCCTGTTTGAATATCTTCAGGCATTCAACCGCAATATGTTAGCGGAGACTTTGACACAGCTTACCAATGAACTTTACCATGCTGCAGATTCGATTGATTCCATACGGCTTTTCCTGACAGACCTTTATCTGCAGATCAAGGAACAGGCAAACCGGCTTTACAATGGTACAAATATCCCGTTTCCGAGCAATGCGGATATCATCCGTCTGATCGAAGAAAAATATTATCTCTACGAGATCATCCTGTACTTCACGGAACAGTTTGAGATGATCATGTCCTCGATCGGTAACTCTTCCCGTGAAAGCGTGCTGGATGATATTCTGCACTACATCAACCACAACTATGCAAGCAATATCACATTAGAAAATATTGCACCGCTGTTTGGTTACAACAGCTCCTATCTCGGAAAGATTTTCCGCAAAAAGATGGGTGAAAACTTCAACTCATACGTCGACCATGTCCGCATCAAACACTCGATGGAGCTTCTCTGTTCCTCAGAGTTAAAAGTTTATGCGATCGCAGAAAAAGTCGGTTACCGGAATGTCGATTATTTCCATATCAAGTTCAAAAAATACGTTGGAAAAAGCCCGGCAGAATACCGGAAAGAACATAAAACTGAATAAACTTTCATAAAAACAGCCGTCTCCGGGTGAATATATGTACCCTTTTCTCTGTAAGTTCAGAAAAAGGGGGGCATATCACCGTGAGGCGGCAGTTTTTATTTTTAAGATCCGAGTGTCAAACGCTGGCTTTAAGTTTTTCGATTGGCAAATGGCACCGCATTGCCTGTCATTTTAAGAAATCATACTGTGACATATAAAGTTTATAATACTCACCCTTCTGTTCCATCAGTTCGTCATGATTTCCACGCTCTAAAATATCGCCTTTATCCACATATAAGATGCAGTCTGCATTTTTGATCGTAGAAAGTCTGTGTGCAATGATAAAAGAAGTCCGTCCCTTCAAAAGTTCGTTCAATCCTTTCTGCAAAAGCAGTTCCGTCTCTGTATCAATGCTCGAAGTCGCCTCATCTAAGATCAGGATCTTCGGATCTGCAAGCAGTGCCCTTGCAAAGGAAATAAGCTGTCGCTGACCGGCAGAAAGCCTGCTTCCTCTTTCATTCACTTCTGTCTCATAACCGTTTTCCATCTCCATGATAAAATCATGTGCACAGACTGTTTTTGCTGCCCGGATCACTTCCTCATCCGTTGCACTGCGGTTGCCATAGCGGATATTATCCATGATCGTTCCTGCAAAAATAAAGCTGTCCTGCATCATGATCCCCATCTGGGTTCTTAAGGAGTGCAATGTCACCTTCGAGATATCAATGCCATCGATCGTGATCACTCCGGAATCTACATTATAAAAACGGCTGATGAGGTTCACGATCGTGGATTTTCCTGCCCCGGTCGGACCGACGATCGCATACGTTTCACCCGGTTTTGCCGTAAAATTGATATCCTCCAAAATCTTCTGCCCCGGTTCATACCCAAAAGACACATGGGAAAATTTCACTTCTCCCACCACTTCCGGCATCGGGATTGCATCCGGCTCATCCCTGACACCCACCGGCTCATCGATCGTCTCAAAAATCCTCTCAAGATAAGAGATTGCTGTCAAAAGAGAATTGTAAAATCCGGCAAGTGTGTTGATTGGTGCCCAGAAACGCCCAATGTACGCGGTAAATGCGATCAGAACACCGACGGTCAGTGTCATATCCGGTGCTAAAATCCAACGGACACCCAGCACATAGATCAGTGCCGTCGTAAATGTCGAAATAATATCCACGCTCGGTCCCATCGTAAAGTTAAACATTACCGCACGCATCCAGGATTTCCGGTAATTTTTACTTAGGTTATTAAAGATTCCGGTATTCTCATTTTCCCTTACGAAAGACTGCGTCACACGGATTCCATTGATACTCTCCGCAATGTACGCATTTAAGTTTGACTGTTTGTTGCTCTGGATCTGCCATGCCCTGCGCTGTTTTTTCTTGATTAAGATAATCACAAATGCAAGAACCGGCAATCCGCACAGACAGATCAGCGTCAGCCGGACATCGAGTGCAAACATAAACATCAGAATAAAGATCAGGTTGCACAGATCTGTGAATGTGTTGACAATACCATTGCTCAAAAGATCACTTAGGCTGTTCACATAATTGACCACACGCACCTGAATTTTTCCATGTGGTCTGTCATCATAATAGGAAAATGGAAGTTCCTGCAGATGACAGAAAATATCATAGCGGATGTCATGTACGATATTCTGCCCGATCACACTCATGGTCTTGATCTTGATCCGCAGGGAAATACCCGAATAAAGTGCGATCAGCAATGTCGCAATACTGTAAAATGTGATCGATTTCATATCTTTTTCCGGGATGCTGTGATCCATCACATTCTGGAAAAAGATCGGGATCGCCATGGTAAGTGCCGAGGAAGAAAGCATCAGAAGAATAACGCCTGCCATCTTCTTTTTGTAGGGAGCAATGTAACCTGTAAGACGTTTGAGCTGGTTTACATCAAAACTGTCCTCTAATATCTCATCCATATCATATCTGTTTCTTGCCATCTTATTTCTCCCCCTTTCCGTTTAAAATTTCCTGTGGGATCTCGCCATACTGGTTATGGAAAGCCGTCGCGTAATAACCTCCCGCCGCCACTAACTGCTCATGTGTTCCCTGTTCAATGATGCGTCCGTTATCCATGACAAGGATCAGATCTGCATCTCTAATGGAAGAAATGCGGTACGCAATGACAAAGATCGTGCACTTGTTATCTAATTTCTTCAACTGGCTCTGGATATAACTCTCCGTCTCCATATCGACCGCCGATGTCGTATCGTCAAGAATCAGAATCGACGGATCTTTCAGCAGTGCCCTCGCAAGGGAGATACGCTGTTTCTGTCCGCCGGAAAGTCCGACACCGCGCTCACCCACAATCGTATCATATCCATCCGAAAGTGCCTGGATAAAATGATTGGCATCCGCCATGATCGCAGCCTGTTTGACTTCTTCGAACGAACAATTCGGCCTTCCGTATGCGATATTTCCTTCGATCGTATCCGAAAAAAGGAACACATCCTGCATCGCCATGCCGATATTGTCACGCAGGTTATAAAGATCCATGTCGCGGACATTCACACCATCCACAAGCACTTCACCGGAAGTCGTATCATAAAACCGGCAGAGCAGATTCATGATCGTTGATTTTCCAGCTCCGGTAGAACCAATGATGCCGACGGTCTGCCCCGGTTTTACCTTAAAATTGACATCCATGACAATATCTTCGTCATCCGCACGGTAAGATACATTTTTAAACTCGATCTCACCTTTCAGATGTTTCTTCACTACTCCAGATACCGGTGTTTTTACATGCGGCTCTTCACTGTAAGTCGCATAGATTTTCTCCACGGACGTTGTAAAGTTACTGATATCGTTGACCAGCCATCCTGCCTGGCGCAGCGGGTTGTTTAACATCCACAGATAACCGTTCACCGTCACGAGCTGTCCTAACGTGATCTCTCCCTGAATGACCATATAGCCGCCGTAGAGGATCAGGATGATCGTCAGTGCATAGGAAAGCACCTCAAATACCGGCACATATTTCATCCAGATCTTTGACGCATCGATCTGCGCCGCACGGAATTTATCATTTTCCTTATTGAATTTTTCAATCTCAAAATCTTCTTTTGCAAATGCTTTTACCACACGGTTTCCACTGACATTTTCCTGCACAAACGCATTGAGTGAGGAAAAACAGTCACGGTTGCGCTTGAATGCCGGACGTACCTCTTTTGTCTGACGATAAGTTGCAAATGCAGTAAACGGCAGTACCACAAGCATGGCAAGTGCCAGTTTTGTATTGACGGTAAAGATCATAAGCAGTGCAAACACAAACATCAGCACACTCTGATAAACCATGTAGACCACATACGCCACAAAATGACGGATTGCATCCATATCTCCGGTCTGGCGGCTCATCAGGTCTCCGGTACGTTTCTTATTGTAAAATGCAAAATCTTCCTCTAATAATTTCCGGTAGACTTTGTCTCTCATATCGTATAAAACGCCCTGCGACGCCGTCTCAAATGCGACCTGAAACAGAAAACGCAAGACTCCCATCACGATCGTGACTCCGATCAGACATCCGATAAACGGCATCAGTCTGTCATATTTTCCACCGCTTATGACCTGATCTACGATCTGCCCGGATATGTACGGATTGACCACCGAAAGCACTGATACCGCTGTGGTCAGCAAAATTCCAACTATCATTAATCCCCGGTACTTTTTCAGAAATGAAAAGAACCACTTCATTGGTGTCATAATAACCCTCCTACTCCCTTTTCGTTTTTCTTTCGGATTTTCAGTATAGTACTTCTGGGGTAAAAAGGAATGTACTATCTTGCACCGTTCATGTTATTTTTTGCAACGGAGGGGATGGTTTCTGATGGGGAATGTGATATACTATGACATGATTGACAAAATAATTTTTCAGGCTTATACAAAGAAATGGAGATTACTATGTGCTGTGACAACCGGGAAGAACTGCTTGACCAACTGAATCCTACTTTTTTATTTACCTGGAAAGGCACCCGTCTGAAAGACGAGGAACTCTATCACAGCCATGATTTCATCGAGATGGCTTTTATTTTGTCCGGTCACGGAAGATACCGGATCAATGGCTCTTTGTATGATATCTCCGAGGGCGATATCATTATTTTAAATCCGGGGCAGAAGCATCAGGCACTCTGCACAGACCCTTCCAATCCGGCTACGGAATTTTTTGTTGGATTATGTGACGTCCGTTTTGGGGATTTCCCGGAAAATTATCTGCCGCTGCATTTAAAAGATCTGACATCCGATCCAGCCACACAGTCTCCTATTTTACATACCTCCGGCGAACTGCGCCAGAAGCTGTTTAAGATCTGCACAGCCATGAGCGTAGAAAATGACGTCTGCCGCAGCGGACGTTATATCATGTTGAAAAGTTATCTGATGCAGATGCTGATCCTGCTGCTGCGGGAACGGAGTGAACCGGTCCGGATCAATACCGGCTGTTCGTTTGAGTCCACCAGCAAAAAATATGTGGTCGACCAGATCGTAAATTATTTTGAGGATCATTACAGTGAAAAGATTTCTTTAGACCAGATCGCGGAGAATATGTACTTGAGCCCTTTTTATATCTCGCGTATTTTTAAAAGCGAGACGGGCGATACACCAATCCGCCACCTGATTAATATCCGTTTGGAAAAAGCAAAAGAATTGTTAGAAAACGGTTTTGACGGCAGCATTCAGGAAGTCGCAGCCAAAGTTGGCTATGATGACGTCTATCATTTCAGTAAACTGTTTAAAAAACGGTTTGGTATGCCGCCGTCAAAAATCCGCAGATTATTATGATTCATTTAAAAATTTTTTCCAGAAATCTTTCGAGCCTGCGAATTCCAGTTCCTTGCCATTCTGGAATCTTTTACTGATAATGCCATCCTCTCCAAAACTTGGTGTGTATGTCAGATTTTTATATATTCATCGTCATATATGGGGGAATGCATATAATTCCATCTTTTACAATTAAATTTCTTGGATGAATAATATAACTTTCCCCTATGCGCTCCTTGTATTTTTCTCTGAAATTATTTAATGAGGTCGTTTTGTATTGCTTTCCTGACTTCACTTCAATCGGAAACATCTTATATTTTAATCTGCTGTTATTGGAAATGATAAAATCTATTTCCATATCATTTCGATGCTTATTTTCATTATAGTGTGTATAAAAATATAATTTATGTCCATTTGCCACCAGCATCTGAGCTATTGCATTTTCATAAAGCATTCCTTCATTAATCTGTAATTTGCCTGCCAATATCTGTTTATATACTTCATCTTCAAGTAATTCATTTTCATCAAATGCATGGCTTACCAAAAGTCCGGTATCACCCATATAACACTTTACATAGCTTCTTGTCTCATTTAATGATAAGCCAACATTCGGATCATTACACAAAAAGCACTCATTGGATATCATAGAATCCGACAGCCAGAAAAAAGTTTCTTCGTACTGGTCTGCGTAACTACCATCCTGCAGCTTTTTGAATACAACTCTTTTTTCATGCTGTGAAAGAAATCCCGGAATCTGATCATAAATTGCAAGTACCTTACTTCGATACTTTGCATCTATTTTCATAATATCTTCCCGATACAATTTAAGAATGTCCCTTTTTTCTCTATCCGCTTCTGTAAAATCTTTTTTGCTTTCAATAAATGTTACTACAGGCATAGGCATCCCACCAACAAGCATATACTGATGAAACAAAAGCATTGCCTGATTATGCATACTTCTTTCCAAAGGTTCTCTTTTTTCAAAACATTTTTTTATATATTCAACCAGCAAATCTTCTTCTAATGCTATTGCAAATTCTTCAAAATCCAATGGATACATATTGATATGTCTTTCTTCTGACGGTATGACGATGTTCTTTACATTTTCTCTGATAGATATCAATGAACCAGTTTCGATATAATCATATCTTCCATCTGCCACTAAATATTTTATTGCAGCTCTTGCCTGTGGAAACATCTGCACCTCATCAAAAATAATAAGAGAGTTTCTCTCTGTCAGTTTTGTTCCAAAATGTGTCTGTAATAACATAAAAAATGTATCCAGATCATTCAGATATTTCTCAAAATACCCCTCAACTTCCTTATCTTTTTTAGCAAAGTCAATCAGAAGAAAACTTTTGTATTCGCTTTTTCCAAATTCTTCGCAGATGGTAGACTTTCCAATACGTCTGGCACCTTCTATCAGTAAAGCTTTTTTCCCCTGACACTCCTTTTTCCATTCCAGTAGTTTTTTATATATTTTTCTTTTTAATATCATAGCTCCTCCAGATTATGCGCATATATATTTGTTCTATATTTTATGATTATACGCATATTGTAAATTGTTTTTTGATTATACGCAAGTATTATAACCATATTTTTTATGATTATACGCACATTCTATAAAGTCATATGTTCATGCTTTTCCTCATTTCCAATCATAAATCTTACCTAATTATATCGGGAAAAGCATTTTATATTATATACTGTGTTATTAATTTTCTGGAATTTGCGATGATATATTATATAGTACTGATTCTAAACGGATTTTGAATTTATTTGCAGGGAGGCTTTTATATGTCAATGAATATTAACGGTTTAGGTAATACCTATAATAGTATCAATACAAATAGTAAACAGTATAAGGCATTGAAAGAAAAAGGCTGGTTATCTGGAGTAATTGAAAATGAATCCATGATGTCTCCGGAAGAAAAGATGATATATGAAGTATTCGGTGGAAGGGATACGATTATTAAAAATCTGATGAAGCAGTTTGATTCGGACGGAGATTTATTAAATTCAAATGGTGTTGCTGGTATGGATGTTACTGGAAAAGGTACATCATGGCAGAAACTTACAAATGTATCCGAAGAGCATCGTCAAAAAATGTTTGATAATGTGAAGTGGGAATTTATTCAGGAAAAAGGTCTTTCTAATGGTGACACAACGAAACGTTCCGATATTTTCAAAGATTATCAGTTAAGTGTCAGCAAAGATAAGCGTTTAAGTGGTACATGGACTTTAGAACAATATGAAGGACAGTATAGAGCTGCTATGTACGCAGCCGTAAAATCAGCCAATCCAAATTGGAAGCCCGGACAAGCATTTGATGCAAGCATTCTTGATAATGTCACAAGAGAATCCGTAGAAGCTACACTTGTCCAAAATGGTAATAGAATTGTTCGTAATTCTATTGATGTATCGGTATAAAGGAGAGAAATGTATATAGGCGGCAAATTATTAACTAATCTGCCGCCCAACTTTTAGCTTCCTTATTTCTGATATTTACACCATTGATTTCACAGCATTTGCTATTTCTGTACACTATTCTTCATTATTAAAGGTGTCATTTTTTCCATGAGTGCATCCGCGATACCTCTGTTGGCACACCACAGGTGCGAACCCCTTCACCGACGCCGCGCTCGGCGGAATATTGTCAAGTGTGTATGTAAGATTTTATGAAATTGCTTCTATTCTCATCTGAATAAACTAAACTGAAAAATCAAATCTTCCGCCGATTTTATTCTCCTCCGACTTGATGGAATCCCAGTCAACGTTTTTGATCTTATCCAAAAGTTCTTCTTTTGAATTTGCCTGAACCGTAGTTTTTCGTACTTCGATTTGCTTGGATTGTTCCTTTTTCTTTATCTCTTTCTTCTCAGCAGCTTTCTTTTCCTGAATTTTTTCAAGATATTCTTTCTGACTGGCTGATGATTTTTCTAACTCTGCATAGAATGTTGTAATTCCGTCACTATTAAAAGAGATGCCAAATTTTGTAATTTTTGTATCAGTATCTGCATTGCCGTTAGTCTTACCGAATACTCTTTCAAATCCGAACTGGGCATTGATTTCATCTGACATACGCAAGGCTCCCTCAATGCTATGCATTTTTTCTGCATAATACTTCGAATCTGATTATTTACACCTTCAAATCAACCTTGTTCTTTTTTATAACTTCTTTATGCTTTTTCATCGAGAATACTTCTTTTTTCTTCCTTTGTATCCTTTGCTTTTTCCAACTGCTTCTGTAGGATTTCTTCGGCTTTTTCACTCATATTCTGGAGAAAGGATTTTACTTTTGAATCTTTATGTCCTATTGCCCATGAACTAATATTTCCATCTTTATCTATTGCCCATCCCTGTTCAACTCTCCATCCAATATCTGCTTGTTGCTTTGCAAACTGCTCATCTATTTTTTTCATGTTACCAATTTCTTTTATGTACTCATCTTCTAAGTCTGAATCATTTGCCATTTTTGTTAAAAACTGAGGAAAAATCGCTACATTCGTGGTAGTTGATTTACCATATTTCATCCCCGGACTATAATTTGCTGATACAAAACTATAATTGTCATTTTTTTAGAAAGATAGGAAAGTTCATCCGCTGCAGTTTTTCGGGTTGTCCCTGTCTTTACATCTTCTGTTTGCTCCACAACCTGCTTTTCTGTGGTTTCCTTAGCATTATTTTTCCATATATTACCGGTATAAGCATTTGTGTAAATATTAGAGTAATTGTTTACACCTGTAACTGCCATACTAACATCTCCTTTCGTATTACAAAGCTTTCATTACCTTTTATTAGCATAATAATCCCAAATACCATTAAGCATTTTCCGATCACCATCTGATACATTCAGATTTAGCCTTAAATCTTTCCAATCACCCGAATACTGCTGCGATAATTTCTGGTTATCCGACTGGATGGCGGATAAAAATGCCTGATATGCCGAATTTTGGATAACCCCCTTTTCTTTAGATTTTGCAGTATTCTCCTGGTTCTCACCTATGTTCTGTTCATTTGCTGTCTGTTCACTTCCTTTATGGTAAACTACCGATGGTGTAAAATCCTGTAATTCTGACCAGATTTCTGTGGAAGTTGCCATAAAATTACTGTGATTTTCATATGCCTGATTCAGCATATCCAGTTCTTTTTCTTTGGTTAATTCCTCAATTTTGCCCGATTCTGTCACATAATACTCCGGCTCATAATCTTGTTCCGCATATTTTTCTTCAATGCTGTTTTTCATTTTGTTATATGCTTCTGCCATTCTGTTTACATGATGTTCAAAGGAATCAGTTTTTACACTCTCTGTATCTTCTTTGACAAATATATCCGTCACTTCCTTCTCAAAACGGTTCTGATAATCCATAGAACTGACAGAAGATAAATGTCGAAAGCTCTCCTGCCCTGTTTTGGAAATGGAAAGTGTATCTGTATACTGTGTCATTTTCCTTTCTAAATCTGCCGGAACATTTTGCTTTGTATTTTTCCTGCTGTTATGTTCGATTGCAGAATATGTAATATTTGTATTATTGT